>R15__coassemble_444_pt1 | contig 39057 bp, 34 predicted proteins | sample R15__metabat2_low_PE_033 | metagenome-assembled genome bin R15
GTCACCTCCCGATGCACCGGCTCGAAGACAGCCGCCCCGCCGGATTCCCTTGCTCGTGCTGCTCGCGCTTGTCCTGCGCGCCGCGCTCCTTGCCAGCCGCCATCCCGCGGTTCGCACGCGCAGACTCCCCCCGCGGCGGGCGATCTCCCTTTGGGGCACCGCGCTCGCCATCGCGATGGCAAAGCAGATTCCCCGCAAGCCGGGCGAGACCGACGCGGCCTTCCTGCTGCGCGGCGCAGACGCGCTTTCCATGGGGCGTTGCTTTGCACCGCTGGTCTCCGCGCTTCAGCAGGCACGATACGGCCCGAACGCCCCAGATCCGAGCACCCTTCCGGCCTTTCCCCGCGCCTGGCGCGCGCTCCTGCGCCGCCTGCCGCTTCGCGCCCGCCTGGCGCTCTATCTGCGCCCCATTCTGCCCCGAAACGCCTGACCGCACCGCTCAACCGGCGATCAAGCCCCTGCCGAGGCAGCGCCCGGCCCTTGCAAGCGACCCGACAAGGAGGAGTATGAACATCCAAACCTGCACGTACGATTCTCAAGCGCTGGGGCGCAGCATGCGCTTCCAGATCTACGGCCACCGGGGTCAGCCGATCCTTTTCATCCCCTGTCAGGGCGGACATGAGGGCGACTTTGCCGCCTTTGGCATGGACGCGGTGCTGCGCCCCTTGATTGACGCGGGGCGCGCGTTTGTGGTCTCCTGCGACACGATCGACGGCGAAACCTGGAGCGACCTCTGGGGGGATCCCCGGCGGCGCATCGAGCAACACGAGCGCTGGTTTCGCTCGATGGCCGACGAGCTCGTTCCCCGCATCCAGGATCTTTGCCAAGCGCGCAACGGGGAGGCCCTCCCGCCCCTGCTCTTTGGCTGCTCGATGGGCGCGATGCACGCGGCGAACTTCTTTTTCCGCCGCCCCGAGCTCTTTTGCGGCGTGCTTGCGCTCTCCGGACTCTACGACGCCCGCGAGAGCTTCCCGGGCTACATGGACGATCTCGTCTATCTGAATTCCCCCTGCGACTGCCTCTGGGGGATGCCCGACGACCATCCGTACCTGGACCTGTACAACGCGCGCAAGATGATTTTCTGCGTCGGTCAGGGTGCCTGGGAGGAGCCCCTGCTTGCCGGAACCCGTCGACTCCATCAGGCGCTCGAGCGCCGCGGCGTCCATGCCTGGGTGGACTACTGGGGGGCAGACGTCGCCCACGACTGGCCCTGGTGGCACAAGCAAGCCGCCTACTTCCTCCCTCATTTTCTGAGCGACTGAGCGGAAAGGGATTCATGATGAAAAACTTTCTCTTTATCTCCCCGAATTTTCCGACCAACTACTGGCAATTCTGCCGCGCGCTCCAGGAAAACGGCCTGCGCGTGCTGGGCATCGGCGACTGCCCCTACGACCAGCTCGCACCCGAGCTTCGGGCGGCGCTCACCGAGTACTTCCGCGTCGATTCCCTTGAAAACGAGGAGGAGGTCTACCGGGCCGTCGCCTTCCTGATCTACCGCCACGGGCGGATCGACCATCTGGAGAGCAACAACGAGTACTGGCTGGAGCGGGACGCCGCGCTGCGCACCGCCTTCCACATCACCAGCGGGCTTCAGAGCGAGGAGATGGCTCCGGTCAAGCGCAAGTCCGCGATGAAGGCGCGCTACGCCCAGGCGGGCATCCCCGTCGCGCGCTGGCATCTGGTCGACGACCTCGAGGGCTGCCGCGCGTTCATCGAGGGGATCGGCGGATACCCCGTCATCGTCAAGCCCGACGTGGGCGTGGGCGCGACCCACACCTACAAGCTGACCGACGATGCGGCGCTCAAGCACTTCTTTTCCGAAAAGAGCGACGAACCCTACATTTTGGAGGAGTTCATCCGCGGCACGGTGCATTCCTACGATGCGATCTTCGACAGCCAGGGCAGGCCGCTCTTTGAGACCGGAAACGTCACACTCCAGTCGATCATGGATACGGTCAACACGCGCGGCAACGCCTGCTACTACATCGAAAAGCACCTGCCCGAGGCGATGCGCGAGGCTGGGCGAAGGACGGCGGCCGCCTTCCAGGTGCGCAGCCGCTTCGTACATTTCGAGTTCTTCGTGCTCGACATCGACCAGCCCGCAGGGCGCGCGGGCGAAATCGTCGGGCTGGAGGTCAACATGCGCCCCTCCGGCGGCTTCTCCTGCGAGATGTTCAATTACGCCAACTCGACGGACGTCTATCGCATCTACGCGGACATGATCGCCTTCGACCGCACGGACCTCGCTCCCGATGCCGGGGCGCACTACTACTGCTGTTTCTGTGGTCGGCGCGATGGACTGCCCTTCGCGCTGGACGATGCGGCGATCCATGCGCGCTATGGCGGCGCGCTGCGCATGAGCGGCCGGCTGCCCGAGGCGCTCTCCGGGGCGATGGCCGACACGATGTACATGGCCGTCTTCTCCGAGCCAGAGGCGCGGGATGCGTTTTTTCACAGCCTGACTCAGCTGCGCTAAGCCGGCATTTCCCCTTCCCCATCACAAAAAACGGGCCCGGATCGGCGAATGTCTCGTCCGTCCGGGCCCGTTTCCATAGGATATCCGCGCAGGAAAGCGCCCTAGCGCAGCCTGCATCCCTTAGCGCGTCTGTTTTTCGTTCGGCGCGCCGTTTCCCTCTGCCTCCGCAGAGGCTTTTTTGATCTTGGGGCGGGGAAGCTGATCCAGAAGGCTCTTGGCCTCCTCCGCAATGACGCTGCGCCCCGCCCCAATGAGCTTTTTCACGGTGTCCATCAGGCTGCGCTGTCGGTCGGCGGGCATCGCGCCAAAGGCCTGCAGGATCGCGCCAGCCGCGTTCCAGGGCTTTTCGCCAAGCTCTGGGAAGCGCACCGCCCCGGTCGCCTCCAGGGTGTCGAAGAGCGCGTTCACGAAGTCCTCCCGCTGCTCTTCCTCGACCTCCTCCAGCCAACGCCGGAGCGTCTCGTCCATAAAGAGGCTGTCGCCCGATTGCGCGCTCGCCCGAACGAAGCCCGTCCCCTCGACCAGCCAGGTGTACGGGTTGTGCTGCATCGCGCCCTGCTCGCTGCTGCGGATGAGCACGCGCTCCCCCCTGCTCTCCAGCAGGATGCCCACGCGCGAGGCCGCCGGCATGTACCGGCGCACCTTGCCCCAGACCGCCTCGATCTCAGGCTTGCAGAGGACCTGGCGGTTCATGCCCGGCCCATCGTTGGAGTAGACCTGGGCGATGCGCTCGCGCACGGCCGGTTTGCAGAATGCCGCCGCATAGACCGCCAGATTGCCGCCCTTGGAGTGTCCGCCGATCCGAAGCGCGCCCGAAAAGCAGTCCGCCGCCCGATCGAGGTAGCGCACCGCCGCGCGCTGTCCGGGCGTCTGCTCCAGATAGCTCGCGTTGAAGTCCTCCCGCCAGCCGACCAGGGACATGTCGGTGCCCCGGAAGGCGACGTAGACCAGATCGGCGACGGAGAAGGCCATCGCGGCAAACTGGATCTGCCGCTGGGCGTCGAATTCGCTCTCATAACAAGAAATCCGCACGTCGCGATAGCGCGCGCAAGCCGCAGCGCGCTCGGCCAGCGGCCAAGGGTTATTGACCAGATCCGATTCCTGGTAGCCCAGCGCGCCACAGCGCCGGACAACCTCCGAAAGCGGAAGCGCCCCCTCGCCAAAGCCGGGCGCTGCGCCTTTCATCTCGAGGTAGGCGAGCTGGCTGAAGATCAGGTTGTCGACCTCGTTCAGGCTGCGCTCGGCGAAGGTCAGATCGCCCCGCCAGGCGAGATAATCCAGAAAATTGGCCATACCTTCCCCCCTCGGTGAACAAAAAGCCGCATACGCTGCGGCGCTTCGCTTATCGCTCTTCCCAGAGAACAGGCGCTCCGGCCGCCCGCGTCTTTTTCATGTCGAGCAGGCGCTGATTCTCCGAGCCGCGGAACAGGAGCATGAGGTTGCGCTTGGCCAGGACAAAGGGGCCATCGACGAGCACGTCGAGCAGGGAGAGCATCTCCTCGGTCGCCTCGCAGTGCGGGTGCGTCCCGGGGGTCGTGAGCGTCTCCCAGGTGAAGCCGGAAAAGCTCCAGACGTCCTTTGTCGGAAGCTCGCGCCGCACGCGGCGCAGCAGGGGCAGCAGGACGCGTTGGTTCTGGGGCTCGAAGGGCTCGCCGCCCAGCAGCGTGAGCCCCCGGATATAGGGCTGGGCGAGCAGGCGCAGGAGTTCCTCTTCGGTCTGCTCGGTATAGGGCTTCCCGTAGTCAAACGCCCAGGTCTGCGGCTGAAAGCAGCCCTCGCAGCGGTTGGTACAGCCGGAGACGAAGAGCGTCACGCGCACGCCCGGGCCATTGGCCACGTCGCAGTTTTTAATTTCGCCGTAGTACATGAAAACTCCTCTTGATCTGCTAGAAAAGGGCTTTCCTCCCGCTGGGGAGGAAAGCCCGGCTTGGCATCAGAGATGGAGCACGCGCTCCTTGATCTCCTGGGTGCGCCCCTGATTCCAGAACTGCGTACCGATATAGCCGCAGGTCCGGCGCGCGACGTTCATCTGATCCTGATCGGTGTTGCCGCACTGCGGGCACTTCCAGATCAGCTTGCCGCCCTCTTCTTCAATCGCGATCTCGCCGGTGTAGCCACAGCACTGGCAGTAGTCGCTCTTGGTGTTGAGCTCGGCGTAGACGATGTTGTCGTAGATGAAGCGCATGACCTCCATCACCGCGTCGAGGTTCTGCGCCATGTCGGGCACCTCGACGTAGCTGATCGCGCCGCCCGGAGAGAGCGCCTGGAACTTGGCCTCGGTGCGGATCTTGTCAAAGGCGTTGATCGGCTCGGTGACGTGGATGTGGTAGGAGTTGGTGATGTAGCCCTTGTCGGTGATGCCCGGGATCACCCCAAAGCGGCGCTGGAGGGCCTTGGCGAACTTGTAGGTCGTGCTCTCCAGCGGCGTGCCGTAGAGGGAGTAGTCGATGTTCTCAGCGGCCTTCCACTTGGCGGTGTACTCGTTGAGCTTGCGCATGATCTCCAAACCCAGTGCCTCGCCCTCCGGCTCGGTGAGCTTTTTGCCGTTGAGCGAGAGGACGCACTCCCACAGGCCCGCATAGCCCAGGCTGAGGGTGGAGTAGCCGTCGTAGAGCAGGCGGTCGATCGGCTCGCCCTTGTCCAGGCGGGCCAGCGCGCCGTACTGCCAGAGGATCGGCGCCACGTCGCTCAGCGTACCCTTGAGGCGGTCGTGCCGGGCGCGCAGGGCGCGGTGGCACAGCTCCATGCGGTCCTCAAAGATGCGCCAGAACTCGTCCATGCTCCCGTGGGCGGAGAGGCCGATGTCGACCAGGTTGACCGTGACCACGCCCTGGTTGAAGCGGCCGTAGTACTTGCGCTCGCCCGGGCGGTAGTTGCCGGCGTTGGCGATGTTGCCGATTCCCTTCTCGGTGAAGCGGTCGGGCGTCAGGAAGGAGCGGCAGCCCATGCAGGTGTAGACGTCGCCCTTGAGCTGCTTCATCACCTTCTCGGAGATGTAGTCGGGCACCATGCGCCGCGCCGTGCAGCGGGCGGCCAGGCGGGTCAGCTCGTAGTACTTGCTGCCCTCTGTCACATTGTCTTCTTCCAGGACGTAGATGAGCTTGGGGAAGGCCGGGGTGACCCAGACGCCCTTCTCGTTCTTCACGCCCTCGTAGCGCTGCAGGAGCACCTCCTCGATGATCAGCGCCAGATCCTGCTTCTCGCGCTCGTCGCGCGCCTCGCCCAGGTACATGAAGACCGTGACGAACGGCGCCTGGCCGTTGGTGGTCATCAGGGTCACGACCTGGTACTGGATCGTCTGCACGCCACGGCGGATCTCCTCGCGCAGACGGCGCTCGGTGATCTGGGAGATCTTCGCCTCATCGACGTTTGCGCCGATGTCGGCCAGCTCCTGCTCGACGAGCTTGCGGATCTTCTCGCGGGAGACCTGAACGAAGGGCGCCAGGTGAGTCAGGCTGATCGACTGGCCGCCGTACTGGTTGGAGGCGACCTGCGCGATGATCTGCGTGGCGATGTTGCAGGCGGTGGAGAAGCTATGCGGCCGCTCGATGAGCGTGCCCGTGATGACCGTGCCATTCTGGAGCATGTCCTCCAGGTTGACCAGGTCGCAGTTGTGCATGTGCTGCGCGTAGTAATCGGTGTCGTGGAAGTGGATGATGCCCTCGTTGTGCGCGTCCACGATCTCCTTGGGGAGCAGGATGCGGTTGGAGAGGTCGCGGGAGACCTCGCCCGCCATGTAGTCGCGCTGGGTGGAGTTGATGACGGGGTTCTTGTTCGCGTTCTCCTGCTTGGCCTCTTCGTTGTTGCATTCGATCAGCGAGAGGATGCGGTCGTCCGTCGTGTTGCTGCGGCGAACCAGCGCGCGGGTGTAGCGATAGGTGATGTAGTGCTTGGCGACCTCGAAGGCGCCGTGCGCCATGATCTGGTTCTCGACCAGGTCCTGGATCTCCTCGACCGTCGGGGTGTGCCCCATCTCCTCGCAGGCGATGGCCACCGCATCGGCGATGCGCCGAACCTGAACCGCTGTGAGTTTGCAGGAATCCTCGACCGCGTCATTGGCCTTTGTGATGGCGGCATGGATCTTCGCAATATCGAATTCGACCTCTGCGCCGTTACGCTTGATAATCTTCATTCTATCCTTCCCTCCCTGCCGTAAGCACAATATTTTGTATCATGTCCGGCGTGCGAGGTACATTATATGCCCTCTCCCTCGCATCGTCAACCACAAAAGAGGAAGATCTGCGGTTTTGTACGAAACGAAAATTGTCTGTGATAAAAGTGTTCAAGTCCGTTTTCCTCTTGACAAATGCGCCTCGGATCGGCCAGGCGCAAGAGGGAGGCGGACACAAAAACAGGACGCCTTTCGGCGTCCTGGCGCTTGACCCGGGATTACTGCTCGACGGGGTAGACGGAGCACTGGGTCTTCTTGCGGCCCATGCGCTCAAAGCGCACCACGCCGTCGACCAGCGCAAAGAGCGTGTCGTCGCCGCCGATGCCGCAGTTCACGCCCGGATGAATCCGGGTGCCGCGCTGGCGGTAGAGGATGTTTCCGGCCAGGACAAACTGTCCGTCGGCGCGCTTGGCGCCCAGCCGCTTGCTTTCGCTGTCGCGGCCGTTATGGGAAGAACCGGTGCCCTTCTTATGCGCGAAGAGCTGAAGATTCATCGTAAGCATCGTTTTGCCTCCATTTATTCTAGGTTCGCCTCTTCCAGGGCGAGATATCGGGGATAGGCTTTGGCAATGCCCTGCAGGCCAACGCGGATCGTCTCCAGAATCGTCGTAGCCTGCTTGCGGGCGCCCTGCGGGAGATGCTCGGGGAGCATGCAGCGGAGCAATCCGCTCGCTTCGTCCACCTGAACCTCGGGCGTCAGCGCCGCCAGCTCACACAGGGCGTTGACCCCCGTCTGGGTGAGCACGGAGACCGCCCCGCAGACCAGATCCAGCGTCTCTTTGCTGGTGATCTGCGCCTTGGGCAGCGCGTGACCCGCGGCCTCATAGCCCACGAGCACACCCGCCTTGCGATAAAGCCTGACCTTCGTCATCAGCCGACCTTGGTGATCTGCACCTTGGTGTAGGGCTGCCTGTGGCCTTGCTTACGATGGTAAGTCTTCTTGGACTTATACTTGTAGACCACGATCTTCTTGCCGCGAATCTGCTCGAGCACCTTGGCCTCAACCGTGGCGCCCTCGACCATCTTCCCGACCTTCACCTCTTCGCCCTCGCCCAGAAGCAGGACTTCGAAGCGGAGCACGGCGTCGTTTTCAGCCTCGATCTTCTCGATGCACAGGACGTCGCCTTCCTTGACACGATACTGCTTGCCACCCGTAGCGATCACTGCGTACATTTGGTGACACCTCCATAACTCATACTCGCCGGAAAGCGGCAGCCCAAAGGCATTTTGAAAGCACCGTTTCCGAGCGGCTTACCGACCGATTTTACCAGATCCGGCGCGCCCTGTCAACGCTTTTGCTGCCCAAAACGCAAAAACCGCCCACGCGGGGCGGCTCTTGAGGCGATCAGGCCAGGGCCTGAGCGTCGTTGGAGACCTCGAGCTGGTTCACGTTGCGCACGGCCCAGCGCTCGATGGACATCTGCGTCTTCTGCGCATTGCCGGCGACGCCGAGCTCGACGGTGAGGGTCTGGTCCTTGATGCGCACGATCGTCGCGTTGATGCCGCCGATGGTGGTGATGTGATCGCCCACCTTGAGGTTGTCGAGCATCGCGCGGGCTTCCTTGTCCTTCTTGCGCTGCGGGCGGATGAGCATGAAGTAGAAGACGACGAAGATGAGGACCATCGGCAGCAGCTGGATCACCATGGCCAGCGCGCTGTTCATCGGGGGGACCTCCTCGCCGGCAGGCAGGGCGGCGGCCTCTTCGGCGAGCGCGGGCAGAACGCCCAGCAGGCGGTTCATCCATTCCATATTGTGTACACGTCCTTTCCAATTCTGTTGGGTCGATGGCAACGATTATACCCATTTCCGGCGAAGGGCGCAAGCCCTCTTAGAAATTCCGGCTCATGTCGTAACGGTTGAAGAAGTCCCTGCGGAAGGCGTCAAAGCGGTTCTCCTCGATCGCCAGGCGGATGCGCTCCATCAGGCGCACGAGGTAACGCAGGTTGTGGATGGTCGCCAGACGCGCGCCCGTGATCTCGCCCGCCTTGAGCAGATGGCGCACATAGGCCCGGGAGAAATTGCGGCAGCAGTAGCAGTCGCAGCCCTCCTCGATCGGGCCGAAGTCGCGCGCATACTGCGCGTTGCGGATGACCAGGCGCCCCGCGTCGGTGAAGCAGGTGCCGTTTCGCGCCACGCGCGTGGCCAGCACGCAGTCGAACATGTCGACCCCGCGATAGACGCCCTCGACCAGGCAGTCGGGGCTGCCCACGCCCATCAGATAGCGCGGCTTGTGCTCGGGCATGTAGGGCATCGTCGCATCGAGCATGTCGTACATGATCGGCTTGGGCTCGCCGACCGACAGGCCGCCGATGCCGTAGCCCGGGAAGTCCATCTCGGCCAGGGCCTTGGCGCTCGCGATGCGCAGATCCTCGAAAAAAGCGCCCTGCACGATGCCAAAGACCGCCTGATCCGCGCGCGTGTGCGCCTTCTTGCAGCGCTCTGCCCAGCGGTGCGTGCGCAGCATCGCCTGCTCGGCCTCGCGGTGGTCGCAGGGATAGCCCGTACACACGTCGAAGGCCATCGCGATGTCGCTGCCCAGCGCCTCCTGGATCGCCATGCTCTCCTCGGGCCCGATGAACATCTGCGAGCCATCGAGGTGGTTGCGGAAGCGCACGCCCTCCTCGCGGATCTTGCGCAGGCTGGCCAGGGAGAAGACCTGGAATCCGCCGGAGTCGGTGAGGATGGGCTTGTTCCAGGACATGAAGCGGTGCAAGCCGCCCGCCTCGCGGATCAGGTCCTCGCCGGGGCGCACATGCAGGTGGTAGGTGTTGGAGAGGATGATCTGCGCGCCCAGCTCGTCCAGCTCGCGCGGGGTCATGGCCTTGACGCTGGCCTGGGTGCCCACGGGCATGAAGATCGGCGTCTGGATGTCGCCGTGGGGCGTGTGCAGCACGCCGCGGCGGGCGTGGCTCTTGGCGTCTTTGGCGACAAGATCGAAGGTGATGGGTTTGGTCATGGTCGTTCCTTTCTGTGCGCGCAGGCGCAAAAAAGCCGGAGCGGGCCTCCGGCAGAGAATCCCCGAGGTTCGCTTTGACGCGCTCAGCGTGACACGCCCCAGTGGATGAGCGCGAGCATGCCCGGGCCGGTGTGCGCGCCGATCAGCGCGCCGATCATCACCGTGTGCACCTGGGCCTGGGGGAACTGGGCGCGCACGGCCTCGCGCAGCTGCGCGGCGGCCTCCTCGTCGTCCCCGTGCCCGATGAGCACGACCTCGCCCAGCTCCGGGCTCCAGTTGCCCTGCATGCGGGCGATCATGGAGAGGATGGACTGCTTGCGCCCGCGGGGCTTTCCGATGACCTTGAGCGTGTTTTGCTCATCCAGGCAGAGCATAGGCTTGATCTGAAGCAGCGTGCCCACGGCCGCAGCCGCTGCGGAGACGCGCCCGCCATGGCGCAGATGGTCGAAGACGTCGACCGTAAAGCAGTGGCACAGGCGTTGCTTATTCTGCTGCGCAAAATCAGCGAGCGCCTCGAGGGACACGCCCTCCTTCTGGCGGCGCGCCAGCTCGTAGACCAGCAAGCCCAGGCCGATCGACGCGCAGGCCGAATCGACCACCACGATCTTGCGCTCGGGGTATGCTTCGCGCAGCTCCTCTGCGGCCATGCAGGCGTTGTGGTAGGTGCCGGAGAGGCCGGCGGTCAGCCCGGTGTAGAAGACGTCCTCCCCCGCGTCGAGCGCCTGGGCGAAGGCGTCGCAGAAGGTCTGCATGTTGATCTGGGAGGTCGAGGCAAACTGGCCCTTGCGCTGGAGGGCATAGAAGTCCTTGGTGTCCAGATCGCCGCCGGGGCCATAGGCATGCTCGACGCCATCGAGCACGACCTGCATCGGGAGAATGCGGATGGGGGAAACGTCCCGCATCAGCTCCGCACTGATGTCGGCGCTGGCGTCGGTGAAGATGCGATAGGACATCGGTTACCTCTTTCTGGTCGTCTTTTCGGATCATCGAAAAAAGTGCGGGCAGGTGACCTCTACCAGATCCTCCACCATGCGGTGCAGGAGCGTGGCCGCCCGGGTATGCGCCGCGCGGTAGTAGACCTCCTTGCCCTGACGGCGCGAATCGACAAGCCCCGCTGCGCGCAGACGCGCGAGGTGATGGCTGACCGCCGGGGCGCTCATCTCCATCATGCAAGAGAGGTTCGTGACGCAGGTCTCGCAGTGGCAAAGCAGCCAGAAGATGCGCAGGCGGCTGGCGTCGCTGACCTCCTTGAACAGGCTTGCCGTCTGCTCGATTCCCGCCTCATCGGGAAAGCGGCAGAGCAAGCTGTCCAGCTGTGTGCCGTGGTCGTGCGGCAGGATCTGATCGGCCATAGGCCCACCTCCCCGCAAAGAGTAGCTCAATTATGGCACAGGTTGGCAAAATTTGCAATTCCCTTGACGAAGGGTCTTGGGTGCGCTATACTCTTAACGATTAAACAATCACTTAATTGTTTTGAGGCGGAAAGGAGTTCCCGATGAAAAAGACCTACGCAATCGAGGTGGACTGCGCGAATTGCGCAAGCAAGATGGAGGCGGCTGCCCGCGCGGTACCGGGCGTCGCGAGCGCGGTTGTGAACTTCATGACCCAAAGGATGATCGTCGAATTTGCAGAGGGATCCGATCCGCGCGCCGTCATGCAGAGCGTTCTTGCGGCCTGCCGCAAGGTGGAGAGCGACTGCGAGATCTTCTTCTGATCCCCCTTCCTCACAGGAGCAAACGAGCCATGAACAACCTGACCCGCAAACAAAAGAAGACCCTGCGCCGCATCCTCGCCGCCGCGGCGATGCTCCTGGCGCTGCACTTCCTCCCCATCACGGGCTTGCCCCGCCTGCTGCTCTACCTCATCCCCTATCTCACCGTAGGCCATGACGTCCTGCGCAAAGCGGGACGCGGCATCGTGCAGGGGCAGGTCTTCGACGAGAACTTCCTCATGGCGCTGGCGACCCTGGGTGCGCTGGGCCTTGCGGCGCTGGGCGGCGAGGCGGCCTTTGAAGCGGTCGCGGTCATGCTCTTCTATCAGCTCGGCGAATGGTTTCAGAGCGTCGCCGTGGGCAAGAGCCGGCGCAGCATCGCCCAGCTCATGGACATCCGCCCCGACGAGGCCCACAGGATGGTCGACGGCGCGCTCTGCGACGTGCATCCATCCGAGGTTCTGCCGGACAGCGAGATCCTCGTTCGGCCGGGCGAGCGCGTGCCCCTCGACGGCATCGTCCTTACGGGCGAGGGTGCGCTGGACACCGCGGCCCTGACGGGCGAGAGCCTACCGCGCCGCGTGCGCCCCGGCGACGAGGTGCTCAGCGGCTGCATCGTGCAAGGCGCGGCGCTCCATGTGCGCACGACCAAGCCCTTTGGCGAATCGACCGCCAGCCGCATCCTCGAGCTCGCCGAAAACGCCAGCTCGCTCAAATCGCGCTCTGAGGACTTCATCGCGCGCTTTGCCCGCGTCTACACGCCCGCCGTGTGCGCCGCAGCGCTCGCCCTGGCCGTCCTTCCGCCCCTTGTGCGCCTTTGGATGGGGCTTGCGCCGCGCCCTGCCGACTGGTTCTACCGCGCGCTGACCTTTCTGGTCGTCTCCTGCCCCTGCGCGCTGGTGATCTCGATCCCGCTCACCTTCTTCGCCAGCCTGGGCGGGGCGAGCCGCGCAGGCATCCTCATCAAGGGCTCCTGCTATCTGGAGACGCTCAGCCGCACGCGGATCGTCGTCCTGGACAAGACCGGTACGCTGACCGAAGGCGCCTTTGCGGTGCGCGGCATCCATCACGCGCGTATTCCCGAGGGAAAGCTGCTGGAATACGCGGCCCTCGCCGAGAGCGACAGCACCCACCCCATCGCCCGCAGCCTTCATCAGGCCTACGGCAAGCCCCTGGACCGCAGCCGCGTGGCCGACGTCCGCGAGCAGAGCGGACACGGGGTCACGGCGACGGTCGATGGCGTGCGCGTCGCGGCGGGCAACGATCGGCTGATGGACGTCCTTGGCGTATCCTGGCAGGACTGCAGCCATCGCGGGACGGTCGTCCACGCCGCGGTGGACGGAGCCTATGCCGGGCACGTGCTGATCTCGGATGCGATCAAGCCCACCGCCGCCGAGGCGATTTCCGCCCTGCGCCGGGCGGGCATTCGGCGCACGGTCCTGCTCACCGGAGACGCCGAAGGCCCCGCACAGGCCGTCGCTGAGGCGCTGGGCATCGACGAGGTGCACGCCGGCCTGCTTCCCCAGGACAAGGTGTCGCAGGTCGAGTCCCTGCTCCGGGCGCGAAGGCCGGGCGAAACGCTCGCCTTCGTGGGTGACGGCATCAACGACGCGCCCGTGCTTTCCCGCGCCGACGTGGGCATCGCGATGGGCGCGCTGGGCAGCGATGCCGCGATCGAAGCCGCCGACATCGTGCTGATGAACGACGACCCGCGAAAGATCGCCCAGTCGATCCGGCTCGCGCGCCGCTGTATGCGCATCACCTGGGAAAACATCGTCTTTGCGCTAGCCGTCAAGCTCGCCTGCCTGCTTCTGAGCGCATTGGGGATCGAGGGCATGGGGCTTGCGATCTTTGCCGACGTGGGCGTGATGGTCCTTGCCGTGCTCAACGCCACCCGTGCCCTGATCGTGCCCAAAGCCGCAGCGCGTTAAATGCACAGGAAAAGCCACATTGCCCTATCCGCTTGCAATGTGGCTTTTTTCTATACCCGGAGTCGGCCTCAAGCGGCCTCTTCCAATTTGCTTTGCCATCGGGTTCAGCAGCGCTTTCCACTCAGACGGACAGCTCCTGCCTCTCGCCCAGAAGCGCCTGATTCTTCTCCAGCAGCGGGCGCACCACGCCCGATAGGAACGCGTCGACCTGCTGGGCGCTTCGGCCCACATAGCGCTCGGGCTCGAGCATCTGCTCCGCGCGGGCGCGGTCGAGACGGAAAGCGGGATCGGCGCAGAGGCGGTCGATCAGGTCGTTTGCGCCGCCCTCTTCCTTGACGTGGCGCGCCGCCGCCTGAGAGTGCACGCGCAGGCGCTCGTGGAGCTCCTGGCGGTCTCCGCCCTGCTTGACCGCGTCCATCATGAGGTTTTCGGTCGCCATGAAGGGCAGCTCCTCCATGACCCGCCGGCGCACAACCCGCTCGTAGACGACGAGGCCATCGGTCACGTTCATCAGGATGTTCAGGATCGCGTCAATCCCCAGGAAGGCCTCCGCCATCGCGATGCGCTTGTTCGCGCTGTCGTCGAGCGTGCGCTCGAAGAACTGGCACGAGGCGGTGAGCGCCGGGTTGAGCGCGTCGGTCATCACGTAGCGTGCCAGCGCGTCGATGCGCTCGCAGCGCATCGGATTGCGCTTGTAGGGCATGGCGGAGGAACCGATCTGCTGCTTCTCAAAGGGCTCTTCCATCTCCTTGAAGGAGGCGAGGATGCGCAGGTCGTAGGCAAACTTGGAGGCGGATTGCGCGATGCCCGAGAGCGCCGAGGCGACCTGATAGTCCATCTTGCGCGAGTACGTCTGCCCGGAGACGGGCACGACGCGCTCAAAGCCCATCTCCCGCGCGATCTCCCGCTCCACCGCGTCGATCTTCTCCTCATCCCCCTCGAAAAGCTCGAGGAAGCTGGCCTGGGTTCCGGTCGTCCCCTTGGAGCCCAGAAGCGCCAGGGTGTCGATGCGGTGGTCGATTTCAGAGAGATCCATGAGCAGCTCGTTGAGCCAGAGCGTCGCGCGCTTGCCGACGGTCGTGAGCTGGGCGGGCTGCAGATGCGTATAGCCCAGGCAGGGCATCGCCTTGTAGCGCTCGGCAAAATCGGCCAGATGATCGATGACGTTCAGGAGCTTGCGCCGCACGAGCCCCAGCGCCTCGCGCATGACGATCACATCGGTGTTGTCGCCGACGTAGCAGGAGGTCGCCCCCAGATGGATGATGCCCGCCGCCTCGGGGCACTGCAGGCCGTAGGCATAGACATGGCTCATCACGTCGTGGCGCACCTGCTTCTCACGGAGGACGGCGTCCTCGTAGTTTACATCGTCGCGGTGCGCCTCGAGCTGGGCGATCTGCTCGTCGCGGATGGGCAGCCCCTGGCGCTGCTCGGCGCGCGCCAGCGCGATCCAGAGCCTGCGCCAGGTGCGGAATTTATGGTCTTCGGAGAAGAGAAACTGCATCTCCGAGCTTGCGTATCGGGTCGAAAACGGGCTGATGTATCGGTCGTGTGCCATCGCGGATCCTTCCTTTCTTGCAGGCCCAGGCAGGCCTGTCCGCTTGGAGTTCGAGCTTTCGGCTTAGCAGAAGTAGTCCACGCCGCCTTCGAAGAGGGGCTGCATCTTGTCGCCAGGGACGTTGAGGTAGAGGCCCGTGCCGCTGCGCTCGGTGTGACCCATCTTGCCCAGCACGCGACCGTCGGGGCTGGTGATGCCCTCGATGGCGAGCATCGAGCCGTTGGGGTTGCAGCGCCTGTCCATCGAGGGGCGGCCCGCCGCGTCCACATACTGGGTCGCGACCTGTCCGCGCGCCGCCAGCTCGCCAAGGAGCGCCTCGGGGCCGACAAAGCGCCCTTCACCGTGGGAGATGGCGATCGTGTGCACCTCGCCGACCCGGCAGCGGGAGAGCCAGGGGCTGAGGTTGGAGCAGACGCTCGTGCGCACGAGCATGGACTGATGCCGCCCGATCTCGTTGAAGGTGAGCGTCGGGCAGGTTTCGTCGGTGTCGACGATCTTGCCAAAGGGCACAAGGCCGAGCTTGACGAGCGCCTGGAAGCCGTTGCAGATGCCCAGCATCAGGCCGTCCCGGCGCCAGAGAAGATCGGAGATCGCGTCCTTCATCTCCTGGTTGCGCAAGAAGGCGGTGATGAACTTTGCGGATCCGTCGGGCTCGTCGCCGCCAGAGAAACCGCCGGGCAGCACGACGAGCTGCGCCCTGCCGATGGCTTCCGCCATCCTGCAGATCGAATCCTCGATGCCCTGGGGCGTGAGGTTGTTGACCACGAGGATCTCGCCCTGCGCGCCCGCGCGCTCCAGGGCGCGCTGGGTATCCACCTCGCAGTTGGTGCCGGGGAAGACCGGAATGACGGCGCGCGGCCGCGCGATCTTCCCGCGGATGTGGCTCGCCTTGCCCTGCGTGAAGCGGATTTCCCCGGTCGTCTCGCCGGTCTGTCCGCGGTAGGGGAAGATGCCCTCCAGGCGGCCTTCGTAGCGTTCCTGCACCGGGGCGAGCTCGACGCGCTCGCCGCGATGGGCGATCGCCCAAGCCGCGTCGGTCTCGCCGATCGCCTCGCCCAGGGCGCAAGCTGCCTCCGTCTCCAGGAGGATTGCGCCGCATTGCGGGGCAAAGAGATCGCGCTCTGTGGTCAGGCGCGCGCCGATCGCGTTGCCCAAGCCCATCTTGAAGACAGCCTCAGCGATGCCGCCCGTGCCCAGCGCCCACGCGGAGAGGACCTGTCCCGCCCGGATCGCTTCGTGGACCGCGGAAAGGGCCTCGTTCATCGCCTGCGCGTCAAAGGGATCGTAGGCAACCATCCGCAGCGCGTGTCCGGCAGCCTTGAACTCCGGTGAGATCACCTCGGATACCTGCCCGGGCGCGACCGCGAAGGAGCAGAGCGTCGGCGGCACGTCCAGCGCCTCAAAGCTTCCGCTCATCGAGTCCTTGCCTCCGATGGCGGCGATGCCCAGGGCGAGCTGCGCGTCCAACGCGCCCAGCAGGGCGGCCAAGGGCTTGCCCCAGCGCTCAGGCGCCTCGCGCAGGCGCTCAAAGTACTCCTGGAAGGTGAGGTACGCCCGCTTGGGGTCAAAACCCGCGGCGGTCAGCTTGGCGACGCTCTCCACGACCGCCAGGTAGCTCCCCTCGTAGGGGCTCTGCTCCTGAAACTCGGGATGGAAGGCGTAGGCCATGCCGGAGACGGTCGTGGTCGTCCCCCGCTCCAGCGGAATCTTGGCGACCATCGTCTGAATCGGGGTGAGCATCCGTTCCCCGCCAAAGGGCATGAGCACCGTTCCCGCGCCGATCGTCGAATCAAAGCGCTCGCTGAGCCCCTGGCGGGAGCAGAAGCGCAGGTCGCCCGCCATCTCGCGCAGCCGCTCGGCCAGCCGGGCGTCGCTCTCTGGCGCCTGCGGGAGCGCCGTCTCCTCGACGAGCACGCGCGCGTGCTTCTCCGCGCCATTGCTGTTTAAGAAGTCGCGGCTCACGTCGACGATCGTCTTGCCCTTCCAGCACATGCGCAGCCTGGGCTCTTCCGTGACGGTCGCCACGCGGGTCGCCTCCAGATTCTCGCGGCCCGCCGCGGCGATGAACGCCTCGACGTCGGCCTCGGCCAGCACGACCGCCATGCGCTCCTGGCTCTCGGAGATCGCCAGCTCAGTGCCGTCGAGCCCCTCGTACTTGCGGGGCACGAGGTCCAGGTCGATCACCAGGCCGTCGGCGAGCTCGCCGATCGCCACGCTCACGCCGCCCGCGCCAAAGTCGTTGCAGCGCTTGATCAGACGCGTCACCTCAGGGTCGCGGAAGAGGCGCTGGAGCTTGCGCTCGGTCGGCGCATTGCCCTTTTGCACCTCGGCCCCGCAGGTTTCCAGCGAGGAGCGCTCGTGGCTCTTGGAGGAGCCGGTCGCCCCGCCGATGCCGTCGCGCCCCGTGCGCCCGCCGAGCAGCACGATCGCGTCGCCCGGCGCAGGCGTCTCGCGGCGCACGTTTGCGCGCGGCGCCGCGCCCAGCACCGCGCCGATCTCCAGGCGCTTGGCCGCATAGCCCGGGTGGTACACCTCGTCGACCAGGCCAGTCGCCAGGCCGATCTGATTGCCGTAGGAGGAGTAGCCCGCCGCCGCCGTGGTGACGATCTTGCGCTGGGGGAGCTTTCCGGGGAGCGTCTGCTCGATGGGCACCGTGGGATCGGCCGCGCCGGTCACGCGCATCGCCTGATAGACGTAGGTGCGCCCGGAGAGCGGATCGCGGATCGCGCCGCCGATGCAGGTCGCCGCGCCGCCGAAGGGCTCGATCTCGGTCGGGTGGTTGTGCGTCTCATTTTTGAACATGAGCAGCCAGGGCTCGTTCACCCCGTCGACGTCCACGTCGATGGCGATCGAGCAGGCGTTGATCTCCTCGCTCACGTCGAGGTTGGGCAGCTTTCCGCGCCGGGCGAGCAGCTTCCCACCCAGGGTCGCCACGTCCATCAGGTTGATCGGCCTGTCCTTGGCGCGCTCGCCGTAGAGCTCCTCGCGCGCGGCGAGATAGCGCCGGAACGCCGCCTCGACCGCAGGCTTGCGGATCTCGATCTCATCCAGCGTCGTGAGGAACGTCGTGTGCCGACAGTGATCGGACCAATAGGTGTCGATCATGCGGATCTCGGTCAGCGTCGGCTCGCGGCGCTCGGAGACAAAATAATCCCGGCAGAAGGCGAGGTCGGCCTCGTCCATCGCCAGGCCGTAGCGCTTCACAAAGGCCGCGAGCGCCTGCGCATCCATCTCGCAGAAGCCGGAGAGCGTCTCGACCGCCTCGGGCGTGGGATAGCGCTCCTCGAGCGTCTCTCGGGGCGAGAGGTCGGCCTCGCGCGCCTCGACCGGGTTGATCAGGTAGCGCTTGATGCGCTCCACCTGCTCACTCGAGAGCGCCCCGTAGAGCAGATAAACCCGTGCGCTGCGGACGGCTGGACGCGCGCACGCGCCGACCAGCTGAATGCATTCCTCGCAGGAGGCCGCGCGCTGATCGTACTGGCCGGGCAGATACTCGACCGCAAAGACCGCGTCCGCGCCCTCGGGCAGCGCCTCGAAGGTCACGTCGAGCTGGGGCTCGGAGAAGACGATCGGCAGGCAGCGCGCAAAGAGCGCGTCCTCCACGCCCTCCACGTCGTAGCGATTGAGCAGGCGCAGGCCGCTCAGCGCTCGGATGCCGAGGATCTCGCGAAGCTCCTCCAGCAGACCCTCGGCCGCGACGGCATAGCCCTGCCGCTTTTCCACATAGATGCGCCGTACCATCAGTTTTCCTCCTTCGCCCTCAGGGCACGCTGTCCGATGTCGCCGCGGCAGAAACACCCCTCAAAGCGGATGGATTCCGCCGCCGCATACGCCCTGTCAATCGCCTCGCGGAGCGTGGGCGCCGTCGCCGTCACGCCCAGCACCCGGCCGCCCGAGGTGCGCAGCACGCCGTCCTCCCCCAGCGCCGTGCCCGCGTGGAAGACCTGAGCCTGCACCCCGGCCGACTCGAGTCCCTCAATCGGATACCCCTTCTCGTAGTGGGTCGGATAGCCCCCGGAGGCGAGCACCAAACAACAGGAGGCCTCCTGGGAAAAGCGCACCTCTACCTCGCCGAGCCGCCCCTCGCTGGTTACGCGCAGGATGGTCAGCAGATCGCTTTGCAGCAGGGGAAGCACTGCCTGCGTCTCCGGATCGCCGAAGCGGCAGTTGTATTCGATGACCTTGGGTCCCTCGGCGGTGAGCATGAGCCCGAAGTAGAGACAGCCGCGGAATTCGCGTCCCGCCGCGTTCATCGCCGCGACCGTCGGCAGGAAGATCTCGCGCATCGCGCGCGCCGCGATCTCCGGCGTGTAGTAGGGATTGGGCGCGACGGCGCCCATGCCGCCCGTGTTGGGGCCCTGATCGCCGTCGAGCGCGCGCTTGTGATCCATGGAGGCGACCATCGGGACGATCGTCTTGCCGTCGGTGAAGGTGAGCACCGAAACCTCAGGCCCCTGCAGGCACTCTTCTAGGACGACGCGGCTGCCCGATGCGCCGAACTTGCCCTCGACCATCATCTCCCGCAGGGCCGCCTCGGCCTCCTCGGGCGTCTGGCAGATCGACACGCCCTTGCCCAGCGCGAGGCCGTCCGCCTTGACGACCAGGGGATAGACCGCGCTGCGCGCATAGCAGAGCGCCGGCTCCAGAGCGTCGAAGGCCTCGAAGGCCGCTGTGGGGATGCCGTTTTCCTTCATCAGGCGCTTGGCGAAGACCTTGCTCCCCTCGATCTGGGCGGCCGCCTTGCTCGGGCCGAACGCGGGAATGCCGACCGCCGCGAGCGCGTCGACCATGCCCAGGCAGAGCGGATCGTCCTGCGCGACGACGACGTAGTCGATGCCCTCGCGAACGCAGAAGCAGACGATTCCCGCCACGTCGGTCGCGCCCAGGGGGACAAGGGTCGCGATGGACGCGAGCCCGCCGTTGCCCGGCGCGGCGTAGAGCCTTTCGACCTCGGGGTTCTCGGCGATCTTGCTCGCCAGGGCGTGCTCGCGGCCACCGCCGCCCACAATCAGGATCTTCATGCTGCCTCCTGGGTGTCTCAGTGATGGAAGAGCCGCTGATGGGTCATGCACATGACCATGCCATAGGCGTCACAGGTGTCGATGACCTGCTGATCGCGGATCGACCCGCCCGGCTGAGCCACGTAGTCGACGCCGCTGCGCCGCGCGCGCTCGATGTTGTCTCCGAAGGGGAAGAACGCGTCGCTCCCCAGGCAGACGCCGCGCTGCGCATCCAGCCAGCGGCGCTTTTCCTCCGCGCTAAGCGGCTCGGGACGCTGGGTGAAGAAGCGCTGCCACTTGCCCTCGGCGAGCACGTCGTCCGCGTCCTCGCCCAGAAAGAGATCGACCGTGTTGTCGCGGTCGGGGCGGCCGAGGTCGGGGCGGAAGGGCAGGGAGAGCGTGCGCGGATGCTGGCGCAGAAGCCAGGTATCCGCCTTTTGTCCCGCCAGGCGCGTGCAGTGGATACGGCTCTGCTGACCCGCGCCGATGCCGATCGCCTGGCCGTCCTTGGCATAGCACACGGAGTTGGACTGCGTGTACTTGAGCGTGATCAGCGCGAGCACGAGGTCGCGCTTGGCCGATTCGGGCAGATCGCGGTTCTTCGTGGCGATCTCCTGCAGGCAGTCCGCGTCGATCGGGCAGGTGTTTCGCCCCTGCTCGAAGGTGATGCCGAAGACCTGCTTGCGCTCGAGTGCGGCGGGCTCATACGCGGGGTCGATCTGCACGACGTTGTAGTTGCCCTTGCGCTTTGTGCGCAAGATCTCCAGCGCCTCGTCGGTGTAGCCCGGCGCGATGACGCCGTCGGAGACCTCGGGGCGGATGACCAGCGCGGTCGCGCGGTCGCAGACCTCGGAGAGCGCGATCCAGTCGCCAAAGGAGCTCATCCGATCCGCGCCGCGGGCGCGCACATAGGCGCAGGCCAGCGGCGAAAGCGGCTTGGCCTCCTCGGGCACAAAGCAGGCGCGCTCCAGAGACTCGGAAAGCGGAAGCCCCAGGGCCGCGCCCGCCGGGGAGACATGCTTGAAGCTCGCCGCCGCGGGCAGGCCGGTCGCCTGCGAGAGTTCGGAGACGAGCTGCCAGGCGTTGAGCGCATCGAGAAAGTTGATGTATCCCGGCCGACCGCAGAGCACCCGCAGGGGCAGCTCCCCCTGCTCCACAAAGATGCGCGCGGGCTTCTGGTTGGGGTTGCAGCCGTACTTCAGTTCCAATTCCGTCGCCATCTGATCCTCCCGGGCTACGCCCTCAAGCCTCGTGTTTGTTGAAAAGCATCGTCTCTCGCGCACCGGTCGAAAGATCCACCGACGACGCGTAGAGCGAAACCCTGTTCTCAGGATGCATCGCGTCCCAGACCGCCTGGGCGATCTCCACCAGGGAGCCCGAGAGCGCGACGCGGCGCGGCTCGCCCTCGAAGGAGGGCAGGGGATCGCCATCCCGCTCGTAGGTGTGGATGAAGCGCCCCTCGCCGGGCTGGGGGGCGGGATATTCGTAGAAGAAGCGCTGGGGATGCGGCCTGCCCTCGGCGCTGCGCAGAAGGCTCAGCTGCAGCTGGGCACGGCCCGCCTCGTGGCGCACCAGGCCGCTGATGCGCGGAGTGTAGTTGGGCGCGTCCGGCTCGTAGGTGCGCGTGCGAAGCGCCTCTTCAAAGCACTTCCCCTCGGCGAGGAAGCGCGCGATCGTGTCGGTCTGGTCGCCGTTGGTCACGACGGTGCAGCCCGGCAGAATGCGCACGGGGTGGTAGATGATCAGGCTCGGGTCAACCATGCGCGATTCGTCGTAGGCGCGGGTGCGGATGCCATCGTCCGTTGCCTCGAAGACGCGGTTGCGGCTGTTCTCGCTGCGGCCCATGATGAAATACAGGATCACGGCGCGCTCGCCCGTCTCATCCAGCCCCAGGACGATGCCCCGCCCCGGATAGGCGTTTTCCCGCAGCAGCGCGGGGAGGTTCATGCAGTTCATGTCATCGCTCCGTTTCTTCAAGCGCCCGCGCGACCGTCTCGATGCTCTCGGGCAGCAAAATCCACTCCGCCTGCTCCATCACGCGGCGCTGAAGCGTCTCGGGCGTGTCGCCCGGCGCCACGGCGACGGCCTTTTGCGCGATGATCTCCCCGCCGTCGGGGATCGCGTTCACAAAATGCACGGTCGCTCCGGTCAGACGCACGCCGCGCGCAAGCGCCGCCTCGTGCACGCGAAGGCCGTAATACCCCTTGCCCGAAAAGGCGGGAATCAGGCTGGGATGGACGTTGAGGATGCGTTGATCATAGGCGTCGATCACGTTTTGCGGGAGAATGGTGAGAAAGCCCGCCAGCACGACGAGCTGGATGCCGTGCGTCCGAAGCAGGGCGACCATGCGCTCGCCGTAGGCCGCCTCCCCCTCCCCCGGCTCGCGCCGGAGCACCTGCGCTGGAATGCCCGCCTCGCGGGCCCTGGTGAGGGCGTAGGCGTCTTCCCGGCTGGAGACGACCAGCGTCACCTTGGCGCTTTGAATCGTGCCCGCCTGCTCGGCGCGCAGAATCGCCGCCAGATTGGTGCCTCCGCCGGAGACGAGCACCGCGGTCCTCAGCACAGGACCACCCCGCGCTCGCCTTGGGCGATGTGACCCAGGACATAGGCGTCTTCCCCCGCCTCGCGCAGGGCACAGAGCGCGCGGTCGGCGTCTTCCTTGGCGACGGTCAGCGCCATGCCCACGCCCATGTTGAAGGTGTTGAACATGTCGCGCTCCGGGATCTTGCCCTCTCGGGCGATGATCTCAAAGAGGGCGGGCGTGCGCACCGCGCGCTTTTCGATGCGCGCCTCAAGCCCCTCGCCCAGCGAGCGCGGGAGATTCTCGTAGAAGCCGCCGCCCGTCACATGGCTGATGCCGCGCACGGCGACCCCCGCCTCGAGCACCGACCGGACGGGCTTCACGTAGATCTTGGTCGGCGTGAGCAGCGTCTCCCAGAGGGGATCCGAAAGCTCGTCGTAGCGCCGATTCTGCCCACCCGCGCCGATGCCAAAGACCTTGCGCACGAGGGAGAAGCCGTTGGAGTGCACGCCGGAGGAGGGCAGGGCGATCATCACATCGCCGGGCCGCATGGTCTGCTTGTCGATGATCCGCGCCCGGTCGACGACGCCGACGGAAAAGCCCGCCAGGTCGTATTCATCCTCGGGGTAAAAGCCGGGCATCTCCGCGGTCTCGCCGCCGACGAGCGCACATCCGGCCTGCACGCAGCCCTGCGCCACGCCCGAGACGATCCCGGCGATGCGCTCGGGCACGTTCTTGCCCGTGGCGATGTAATCCAGGAAGAACAGCGGCTTTGCGCCGCAGCACACGACGTCGTTGACACACATGGCCACGCAGTCCACGCCCACCGTGTCGTGCCGATCGAGCAGGAAGGCAAGCATGAGCTTGGTGCCCACGCCGTCCGTTCCCGAGACAAGCACGGGGCGGGTGATGCCCTGCAGATCGAGCTCAAAGAGCCCGCCGAAGCCGCCGATGCCCTCCAGGACGCCCGCGGTCATCGTCCGGGCGATGTGCCCGCGCATGAGCTCCACCGCCCGATAGCCGGCCGTGATGTCGACGCCTGCCGCCTTGTAGCTTTCGCTCTCGCTTTTCATGATCTTTCTCACTCCGTCTTTGCCAGCGGTATTTCAAACACGAACTTCCGGATGGACTCCGGCGGATCCACGGGGTATTCCCCGGTAAAGCAGCCCTTGCAGAAAGGGATCTCCCGCCCGCACGCGAGCTGGTCGAGGTCCTCGAGACGCAAAAAGCCGATCGAGTCCACGCCGATGATCTTGCCGATCTCTTCGATGGAATGCTGGTTGGCGATCAGCGTCTCGGGCGAGTCGATGTCTGTGCCAAAGTAGCACATGTGCTTGAAGGGTGGCGAGCAGAAGACCGCGTGGACCTCCTTGGCCCCCGCCTCGCGCAGGATGCGGACGACCCGAGCCGACGTCGTGCCGCGCACGATGGAGTCGTCGACCAGAACGACCCGCTTGCCCTCGATCGCCGCGCGCACGGCGTTGAGCTTGATGCGCACGCTGTCGGCGCGCTGCTTTTGCTCGGGCTGGATGAAGGTGCGGCCAATGTACTTGTTCTTCACCAGGCCGATGCCGTAGGGGATGCCGCTCTCGTAGGAATAGCCCAGCGCCGCGTCGAGCCCACTGTCGGGCGCGCCGATGACGATGTCGGCCTCCACGGGATGGGAGCGGGCGAGCAGCCGGCCGGCTGTAATGCGCGCCTGCTGGACGGAGAGCCCGTCGACCACCGAGTCCGGCCTTGCGAAATAGATGAACTCGAAGACGCAAAGGCCGCGCTTCGCGCTCTTTTCCCAGGGGATGGAGCGGATGCCCTCGCGGCTGGCGACGACGATCTCGCCCGGGGCGATGTCGCGCACGAAGGTCGCGCCGACCGCGTCGAGCGCACAGCTCTCGGAGGCGAAGACCACGTCCTCGCCGATGCGCCCCATGCACAGCGGGCGGAAGCCGTGCGGATCACGCGCCGCGATGAGCTTGGTCGCGCTCATCAGCACGAGCGAGTACGCGCCCTCGATGATGTCCATCGTCGCCCGCACCGCCTCCTCGATCGAGCCCATGCCGATGCGCTGCTGGGTGATCGTGTAGGCGATGACCTCGCTGTCGGAGGTCGAGTGGAAGATCGCGCCGTTCATCTCGTAGCGCTCGCGCAGCGTGGAGGCGTTGGTCAGTGCGCCGTTGTGCGCCAGGGCGAGCGCGCCCTTCAGGTGATTGACCAGCAGCGGCTGGGCGTTGTCGCGGTTTTGCTGCCCACAGGTACCGTAGCGGCAATGCCCCACGACCATGCCGCCATCCTCGATGCGCCGGAGCTTTTGCGGGGTGAAGACCTCGGTCACCAGACCGACGTCCTTGTGGCAGCGGATCACGCCGTCGCGGTTGACCGCCATGCCGCAGGATTCCTGACCCCGGTGCTGAAGCGCGTAGAGCGCGTGATACGCCTCGGAGACGACGCCCTCGCCCTGCTGGCGAAGCAGGCCAAAGACGCCGCACTCCTCATGCAGTTTTTCGGTGTATGCCTTCATGCAAGCCCTTTCCATCGCTTATTTGCCCATCAGCCGGCGGCTGATCTCCTGATAGGCCTCTTCGACCCCGCCCAGATCGCGGCGGAAGCGGTCCTTGTCGAGCTTCGCGTGCGTCTGCTTGTCCCAGAAGCGGCAGGTGTCGGGGCTAATCTCGTCGGCCAGCACGAGCCGCCCGTCGGTCGTGATGCCAAACTCGAGCTTGAAGTCGATCAGGTCGATGCCCAGCGGATCGAAGTAGGCGACCAGCAGCTCGTTGATGCGCAGGGCGTAGGCCGCAATCGCCTTCATCCGCGCATCATCGGCCCAGCCCATCGCACGAATGTGGTATTCGTTGACCATCGGGTCGCCCAGCGCGTCGTCCTTGTAGCAGTACTCGAGCACGGTGCTGCCCATCCGCGTGCCCTCCGGCAGGCCCAGGCGCTTGCTCAGGCTGCCCGCCGCAACATTGCGCACGATGACCTCCAGGGGCACGATGGAGACCTTGCGCACGAGCGTCTCGCGCGGGGAGAGCTCCTGGATGAAATGGGTCGGGATGCCGTCGCGCTCGAGCATCTGCATGAGGAAGTTGGTCATCTGGTTGTTGATCGCACCCTTGCCCTCGATCGTGCCGCGCTTGAGCCCGTTGAAGGCGGTCGCGTCGTCCTTGTAGGAGACGAGCACGACGGCGGGATCGTCGGTCGCAAATACCTTCTTCGCCTTGCCCTCGTAGAGCTGTTCCTTCTTTTCCATTTTGCTTTCCTCCTGCTCTGATCGTCTCATGCATTGTCGATGGTTCATTCGAGGCTGGCGGCGAGCGCCGCGTCCTTCTCGAGCACGGCCTGCTGCTGACGCGCGCGCATGTCCTGGAGCCTCTGGGCCAGCGCCGCATCCTCCAGCGCAAGGATCTGCGCCGCCAGAAGCGCCGCGTTCTGGCTTCCGTCGATGGCGACCGTCGCCACCGGCATGCCGCCCGGCATTTGCACCGTGGAGAGCAAAGCGTCCAGCCCGTCGAGCGTGGACGACTTGATCGGGATGCCGATCACCGGCAGGGTGGTGCGCGCCGCGAGCGCGCCGGCCAGATGCGCCGCCTTGCCCGCCGCCGCGATCAGGACGCCAAAGCCGTTCTCCCGCGCCGAGAGCGCGAAGGCCGCCGCCGCATCGGGCGTGCGATGCGCCGAGTAGACATGCGCCTCAAAGGGGATATCCAGCGCGCGCAGGCAGTCGAACGCCGGCCGCAGCACCGGAAGATCGCTGTCGCTGCCCATGATAAGGGCCACCTTTTTCATCTTGCTTCCTCCGCAATCCGCTTGTTCCCATGAAAAAAGCACGATCCAAAGCCCAGGCGCGCCGGCAAACAAGCCGGAGAACAGAACAGGATCCATGCTTTTCCGAACATTCAACTGTATTCTAATCCTATTATTCGCTTTTGTCAAGAATGAGAGACCCTTCCGTCTGTGAAAAATCCGGGCGTGGAATGGGACATTTTGTCGATGGATCGCGCCATTGCCGCCCGAAAAGTGCCGCAAAGCGCTGTGTTTCCGATCCTTTTCCCTCACGGCCCGTTTCCCGGATCGTTCGCCTGCGCGACCTTGCGGCGCCAGGACGAGAAAAAGCGCCCCGGAGGGCGCTTCAGGCAGGAAGGAATTGGTCAGGGGGCTTGATCCAGCGGAATCGTCCAGCGCTCGATCGGCTCGGCGCAGACCGTTCCGGGCAGGCGCGCATCCCCACAGACGCCCGCGGCACCCAGGGCATGGGGACCTTCGGTGCTGTAGCGCAGGATCTCCATGCGCTCGTCATAGCACAGGAAGACCGAGAGGGTCTGCGTTCGCTCGGCGGCGTCGGGGTTGAGGTAGCCGATATAGCCGGCGCTCATGTAATAAAAGGGCAGCGGATGGATGCGATATCGTTCCGTCTTGTGCTCCTGCCGCAGCGGTTCGGGCAGGGCGATGCGTGCGCCTTTGGGCCGAAAGATGCAACTTCCGCCCAGCAGATCGTCTCCATGATAGGCGTGGTTATGACCAAAGAGGACAAAAAGCTCCAGGTGCTCCGCCGCCTCGGCCAGCGCATCGTAGAGGACGCTCGAAAAGAGGTTGTCTCCTTCCCGGATCGTCCACTCCGAAAAATGCAGCGGGACGTGCGTCGCGACGAGCACGGGCCTGCGCTCGCCCCGCTCGATGAGCGGCGCCATGTCGCGGCGGATGCGCTCTGCCGCCTCGCGAAGCACGGCGAGCGCCTGCTCCGTCCCAGCGCCCTGGTGCCAGGGGTTCATCGTCTCCGTGTTCATCACATAGAGCAGGCAGGGACCCAAATCGCAGAAGCCATCCGGCGTGTAGGTTCCATCCGCCAGGTCGTGGTTTCCCTGGACGAGAAAGAGGCGCTCGCGCAGATAGAAGCCGGGAAAGGCCTCGCCCAGCGCCTCGGCAATCTCGCCGATCTGGAGCGTGGCGTCGCCCTCGTAGTTCGCGCCGCCCCCGTTGTAGTCGCCGCAGAGCACCACGCGATCGGGCTGGTAGCCATCCCCGGCGAGCCGGGCAAGCAGGGCCGGAAAGTTCACCTCGGCGAGCTGTCCGTAGCCCGACTGATAATCGGAACCGAAAAAGTAGACCGCCCTGGGGATCTCGAGGGGCAGCGGATCGCTCCATTGCGAGTGCGTTTGGAGATCCTCGGCAAGATAGACGCTTCGGGCGCGCACCCGCACCTTGCCTGACAGAAGTTCCTCGGCCAGAAGCGCTTGAGCGTCGGCGGAAACCCAAAAGCGCTGCACCCCATCCATCCCCTGCACCTCGAGCTCGTAGCCCGACGCTCCGGGGCAGGCGTCCCACTGGGCCAAGAGCGTACCTGAAGCGCGGCTGTACGCCGTGATCCGCGGTGTTTTGCGCACGATCAGGGGAAAACGCGCCTCGCCGCGCAGGTAGTCGTTTGAGCCGGCGCAGGTCAGGATGACCTGGGCGTGCCCCGCGTAACCGGCCGGAATCCGAATCCGTCCATCCATGAGGACGCGCAACGCCGGATCGCTTGTGCGAATCCAGCGCCGGGTCATGCCCGGGGCGGGCGCATCGATCGTCACAAACTGCGCCTCATCCGCGCACTCCAGGATCACCGGGCGAACCGCCATCGGGTTTTCGGCCTTTTCGATCTCAAAGTCCCTTCGGCGCTCGCCGCTGTATGCGCCGATGCCCCGGATGAGCACAGAGGCGCGCCCCGCGTGAAGGTTGCGGGTGTAGATCAGCTCGTAGTCCTCCCCCTGCCGCAGAGACGCCCCCTCGAAGGTCACGCGCACCGCAGGCTCCTGAGGCTCGCCGTTGTATATGAATCGCGACGCCTCCAGGGCGATGCGAGCGTGCGCGAGCGAGGTCTTGGCCGCAGCGGGTAAAGCGCGCACGAGGAGCAATGCGCAGAGCAGGGCGATCCAGCGCCCTTTCATCAGAGCTTGGACAGGGCGACCGCCACCTGCGCGGCCGCGCGTGCGTTATGATAGGCGAGCTGCATGTTGGTCTCCAGGCTCTCTCCGCCGGTCTCCTCGACGATGTGTGCCAGCATGAAGGGCGTGATCGCCTTGCCCTTTACGCCCGCCGCCTCCGCATCGCGCAGCACCTTGTCGATGATCGCGCTCATGCGCTCGTAGTCCATCGCGTAGTCCTCCGGGACAGGATTGCCGATGAGCACGCCGCCCGCTAGGCCCAGCGTCCACTTGGCGTGGAGGATCGCGGCGGCCTCTTCCGGGGTCTTCGCGTTCACGTCGACGCCAAAGCCGCTCTTGCGGCAGTAGAACGCGGGAAAGTCGTCGGTCTCCAAGCCCAGAACGGGCACGCCCATCGTCTCGAGGTATTCGAGAGTCCTGCCGATGTCCAGGATCATCTTCGCGCCCGCGCAGACGACCGCGACGGAGGTGTGCGCCAGCTCCTGCAGGTCGGCGCTGATGTCCATGGTCGTCTCGCCGCCCCGGTGCACGCCGCCGATGCCGCCCGTGGCGAAGACCGAGATGCCGGCCATCTGGGCGATGATCATCGTCGTGGCGACGGTCGTCGCGCCGGTCTGTCCCTTGGCGACGACGATGGGCAGGTCGCGCCGGCTGACCTTGGAGACTCCCTCCCCCTTGCACATACAGATCAGCTCGTCTTCGGTCAGGCCCGCCTTGAGCCGGCCGTTGAGGATCGCGATGGTCGCGGGGACGGCCCCCTGCTCGCGGATGATCTGCTCGATGCGGTGCGCGAACTCGACGTTCTGCGGGTAGGGCATGCCATGGCTGAGGATCGTGCTCTCCAGCGCGACCACCGGCCTTCCAGCCGCGATCGCCTCCCGAATCTCCGGGGTGATGTCCAAATACGCTTCGTAACCCTTCATTTGATGTACTCCTCTATCGTCTTTTCGATGGCGCCGGGGGTCATCTCGGCGCTGATGGTGTCGGGGGACTGGATGGCGAGGATGCCTGCGGCCATCGCGCATTGCAGCGCGCCCCGGGCGTCCATGCCGCACAGGTCTGCGTGGATGATGCCGGCCAGGGCCGCGTCGCCCGCGCCCGTCGCGTTGGCCATCCTCTCAATCGGCCGGCTGCGCCCCCGCAAGGTGCCCTCGGGACCGCGGTAGAACATGCCCTCGGCGCCCAGGCTGACGAAGACGCGCTGAACGCCCGTGCCGCGCAGGACGTCGCAGGCGAGCAGCAGCTCTTCGTCTGTCTCGCAGGGCAGCCCCGTGAGCGCCGAGAGCTCCATGCGATTGGGCTTGACCGTGTGGAATTGACCGATCCAGGGGCGCAGCTGGCGCGACCAAGCGGTGCTCACCGGATCCAGATACAGCGGACGATGGCAAACCTCGGTCAGGCGCTCGACCGTGCTCGGGGAGAGGTTTCCGTCGCACACGACCATCTCCGCGCCCAGCAGGGTGTCCATGCACGCGTCGACAAAGCGCGCGTCCATGCGCTTGATGATGTGCATGTCGCTCATGGCGACCAGCATGTCACCCGCCTCGTCGTTGAGCGAGATGTAGGTGCTCGTCCGCTCGCCGCGCAGCATCTGCACCCCGTCCATGTTGATGCCCGCCGCACGGCAGCCCTCCATGAGCGTTCGGCCGTTGCCGTCGTCGCCCACGACACTGCACAGGCGCACGTCGTAGCCCAGGCGCGCCAGATTTTCACAAACATTGCGGCAAACCCCGCCCATGGACATATGCAGCGTCCCGGGGTTGGAGTCCCGCAAGAGGATCGCGCAGTCGCTGCGCCCATGGACGTCCATGTTCGCCCCGCCGATGCCCGCGATGTATTTCACCTGTATGCTTCCCCTCTCTTTGGGAATGGTCGCTATTTATGGGCAAAAGAGGACGGCGCCGCGCGCCGTCCGGATGGGTTGAAATCTTACAAGTCCGTCTTCCACAGGCCGTGGAGGTTGCAGTACTCATAAGCCGCGACGGGCTCGTCGCCGGCCGCCAGGACAAAGACCGCCTTGGGCTCCATGCCCGGGGTGAGTGGCTTGCGCTGCATGCCCTGCCGGCTCTCTAGTGCGATCCACTGGATGGAATGCTCCTCAAGCATCGGGTGGGTGACGCTTCCGACGGTGACCGTGAGCGTATTGCCCTCGCGCGCCACGACGGGGACATGCTTCTCACCCGCCGCGTCGGTCGTGTTGGGGATCAGCTCCTGCATCTCCTCGCCGCAGCAGTGTACGTTACAGGCGACCTTCTCCAGGTAGGCGATCACATTCTCACAGCGAAGACATTTGTAGAATTTCATAGGGCTTCCTCCTTTGCCGCAGTTTTCCGCTGGCTACAGTATATCAAGCGCTGCCCGCATCGTCAAGGCGGCATCGAAAAGCGCTCCACGCTCTTGACAGAATCCTCTGTGTATAGTTATAATGCTCTCACAAAAACGGCGTAAGTGCACGTCGCGAAACGTTCCAATTTAAGGAGGTTTTTATGAAAAAATCATGGATTCTTGTCCTGGCGCTCTGCCTCGTTTTGCTCACCGCCAGCGCCGGCGCAGCCGGAAAGGTCATGCTCTACTCCTCCATGCAGGAGGCGCAGCTCCAGGCCGTCAAAGAGGGCTTTGAGGCCAAGTATCCCCACATCACGATGGACTACTACTTCGCCTCCGGCGGCAAGGTCATCACCAAAATGAGCACCGAAGCCCAGGCCGGTCAGATCGAGGCGGATCTGGTTTGGCTGGGCGACCCGTCCGACTACGAGAGCTTCAAGGCCGCGGGCTACCTCGCGCCCTACACCTCCCCCGAGACCGAGCACATCCCCGCCGCCTACAGCGACCCCGACGGCTACTACACCGCGGCGCGTCTTGTGACCATGGGCATCGCCTGGTGCACGCTGCCGGGCATCGGCATCCCCGACGAAGACGCCCCCAAGACCTGGCAGGACCTGCTCGACCCGAAGTGGAAGGATCAGCTGATCATGACCGATCCGGCGCAGTCCTCCACCTCCAAGTACTGGATGGCCGCGCTCATGCAGAATCCCGCCTACGGCGAGGCGTACTTCACCGCCCTGCGCGACAACGGCCTGCAGCTCGAATCCGGCACGACCGCGACCCACAACGTCGTCGCCGCCGGCTCCTATCAGGTCGGCATCTGCCTGGACTACGTGTCCGCCAGCCTGATGGCCGAGGGCTCCCCCATGAACTTCCACTACACCGATTCCGACGTGGTCACCATGACCAGCCCGATCGGCATGATCGCCAACAGCGCCAACCCCGACAACGCGAAGATCCTCTACGACTACATCCTCTCCAAGGAAGGTCAGGAGATCCTCGTCGCCAACAACCTCGTCTCCGTGCGCGACGACGTGGACTCCAACGGCCTGGACACCGGCGCGCTGGCCGCCAAGAACACCGCGGTCGACTTTAACGACCTGGCCGAGAACACCGGCAACTACCTCGACGCCTTCAACACGATCTTCAACAAATAAGTCATCGCGAGGCGGGGCATGCGTTTCGCATGCCCCTTTTCCATTTCCATTTTCGCCCTGAGGAGGGAATCATGGCAACCGTAACATTTCAAAACCTGACCGTGTCCTACGGCGCGCACACCGTGCTGGAGAACTTCTCTCTGGAGGTGCCCAGCGGGCAGATTCTCTGCCTGGTCGGTCCGGGCGGATGCGGAAAGACGACGCTGGTGCGCGCGCTGCTGGGCCTTCTGCGCCCGCAAGCCGGGAGGATCGCCGTCGGCGACCGGGTCCTCTTTGACGCAAAGCGCCGCATCAACGTCCCCGCCGAAAAGCGCAACATCGGCATCGTCTTCCAGGATTACGCGGTCTGGCCGCACATGACCGTCCTGGAAAACGTCTCCTATCCGCTCAAAAAGCAGCGGCGGGCGCGCAAGGAGATCCACGAGCGCGCCCTGCAGGCGCTGGAGCAGGTCCACATGACCGAGTACGCCAACCACCTGCCCAGCCAGCTCTCCGGCGGGCAGCAGCAGCGCGTGGCGATCGCCCGCGCCCTGGTCACCGACTCCGAGGTGGTCGTGATGGATGAGCCCATCACCAACCTGGACGCCAAGCTGCGCGAGGAGATGCTCCTGGAGATCCGGATGATCCAGGCGCGCCTGGGCGCGACCATCCTCTACATCACCCACGACCAGCAGTCCGCGCTCCAGCTGTGCGACCGCATGGCGATCATGCAGCCCGACGGCTCCCTGGGCCAGGTCGGAACGGACGAGGACATCATCCTGCACCCCGCCAATCGCTTTGCCTTCAGCTTCATCGGCGTGTCCAATTTCATCCCGCTGCTGGAAAAGAACGGGCAGGTCTGCCTGGACTGCGGCAGCGCGATCCCCTATCCCGACGCGCTTCCGGCGGGCTTCCGGCCGGAAGGCATGGAGCTGGGCGTGCGCCTGAACGACGTGGTCTTCGACCGCGAGGCGCCGCTTCGCGCCAAGGTCCTCAGCCGCGTCTTCCTGGGCAGCGAATACAACTACTTCCTGCGGCTGGGCGAGCGCGAGCTGCGCATGCAGCAGAGCACGCTAGACGCCAAGGCCTTCGGCCTGCTGGACGAGGGCGAGGAGGTCGGCATCCGCCTGCTCAACCCGCACTTCTATCCCGCCGGAAAGGGGGCCGAGCAATGAGCGATCTCAACCGTTCGATGGCAGCCGTCGATGGACGCAAGCGCCTGAACATGGACAAGGTACTGACCCTCGTTTGCTTCGTCCTGCTGCTGATCATCGTCGTCATCCCGATCTTCATGATCGTCTACAACGCCTTCTTCTTCGAGGGGAAGGTCGATCTCTCGCTGATCACCGCCCAGCTCACCGACAGCAAAAACCTCTCGGCGATGGTCAACACGCTCAAGATCGCCCTCTTCGCCACCCTCTTCGGCACGGTCATGGGCGTGTTCTACGCCTGGCTGCTCGGGCGCAGCGACATCCCAGCCAAGGGGCTCATGCGCGCCCTGTTCAACATCCCGTACATGTTCCCGCCCTTCCTAGGGGCGATGGCCTGGGATATGCTCCTCAACGGGCGCTCCGGCTACCTCAACCGCTGGCTCGTGACGACCTTCGGCCTGCCCAAGATGCCCTTTGACATCAACACGATCGCCGGCATCGTCTTTGTCGAGGTCTCCTACTACTTCCCCTTTGTCTTCATGCAGGTCGTCTCGGCGCTCGAGCGCATGGATCCCACGCTAGAGGAATGCGCGCGCATCGCGGGCGCCCGTCAGAGCACCGTCATCCGCAAGATCACCTTGCCGCTGGTCAAGCCGGCGATCTCCGCGGGCGCGCTGCTGATCCTCACGACCAGCCTGGCGCACTTCGGCGTCCCCTCGATCCTGGGCTATGCCAAGGGCATCTACACCCTGCCCACGCGCATCTACGCGGTCATCTACAACTCCGGCGGCAGCTTTGAGGGCATCCGACAGGGCGCAGCGCTCTCGGTGATGCTGGTTCTGGTCGTCGCCCTAGCGCTCATCCTGCAAAACCGCATCCTCGCCACCGGAAGCTACGACATCATCAAGGGCAAGAGCATGCGTCCCACGCTCATCAAGCTGCGCGGCGCGAAGATCCCGCTGCTGCTGCTCTCCATCTTCACCCTGGTGATGATCGTCGTCGTCCCGCTGGTGATGATCGTGCTCATGTCCTTCCTCAAAGCCTACGGCCTGCCCCTGCGCCTGGAAAACTTCACCTTCGCCCAGTACGGCAAGGTCTTCAAGGCCGGCGGGACGATGGACTCGATCCGCAACTCCCTCTTTGCCTCCGTGACCGCCGGCATCGTCTGTATGTTCCTGGGCACGCTGGTCGCCTATGTCGTCCAGAAGATCCGGCCCAAGGGCAAGGAGGTGCTCGAGGTCATCTCCGTGCTCCCCTACTCGATCCCCGGCACCGTGCTCTCCATCGGCGTGATCCTCGCCTGGAGCGGGGCCATCTTCGGCGTCACCCTCTACAACACGATCTGGATCATCCTGGTGGCCTACATGGCGCGCTACCTCTCCTTCTCGATGAAGACGAGCTCCGCGGCACTGCTGCAGGTGCACTCCTCGCTCGAGGAGGCCGCGCGCGTGTGCGGCGCGTCGCACTCCGAGGGACTGATGGACATCACCCTGCCCCTCATTCGCCCGGCGATGGTCTCCGGCTTCTTCCTGATCTTCCTGCCGGCCATGCGTGAGGTCACGACCTCGATCCTGCTCTATGGCCCCTACACCCGTACCCTCGGCGTGCAGATCTACTCCCTGCGCGACGCGGGCATGATCCCGCAGGCCGCGGCGCTGGCGACGGTGGCCATCGGCATCATCATCGTGCTCAACACCCTCGTCACCCAGATCACCAAGGACCGGAAGGGAGTGTGAGCGCCATGACCGATCCCATCGTACTGCGCCACGTCACAAAAAAATTCAAAACCCGCACGCTGGGCGACATCGTCGCGGTGAACGACTTCAACCTCGAGATCCATGAGGGAGAGTGCTTCTCCTTCTTGGGCCCCAGCGGCTGCGGCAAATCGACGACCCTGCGCATGATCGCCGGCTTTGAAGACCTGACCGAGGGCGAGATCGAGCTGGGCGGACGCCTGGTGTCCTCCAGCAAAAAGCAGCTCTACGTCCCTCCGGAGGAGCGCGGGCTGGGCATGGTCTTCCAGGCCTTTGCCGTCTGGCCGCACATGAATGTCTTCGAAAACGTCGCCTTCCCGCTGCGCATCGCCAAGGTGAACAACACCGACATCAACCGGCGCGTCGCCGAGGCGCTGAAGCATACGAGCCTCACAGGGCTGGAAAAGGCCTTTCCCGACGACCTCTCCGGCGGCCAGCAGCAGCGCATCGCGCTCGCGCGCGCCATCGTCACCAGCCCCAAGATCATGCTGCTGGACGAGCCGCTGTCCAACCTGGATCCCAAGCTGCGCGAGACCATGCGCTTTGAGATCAAGGCCCTGCAGCGCAAGTTCAACTTCACCATCATCTTCGTCACCCACGACCAGAGCGAGGCCATGGCGATCTCCGACCGCATGATGGTTCTGGACATGGGGCGCATCGTACAGATCGACACCCCCGAAAACCTCTACAACAAGCCCTGCAACCGCTTCGTCCACAACTTCCTGGGCGAAAGCACCTTCATCGAGGTCACCGTGGAGGACGGAAAGGTCTATCCCAAGGGCGACCGCACGCAGGCGCTTCCCCTGCCCATCCCCGCCGACGCGGGCCGGGAAATGGTTGTCGCCGCGCGCCCCAACGAGATCGCGCTCTCCGGCGCGCAGGGCGAGGGCTATCGCACGCACATCGCCAAGCGCATCTTCCTGACCGACCGCACCGAGTATCTCGTGCCCATCGGCGCGCAGATGGTCAAGATCCAGACCCCGCACCGCATCGCCTTCTCGCAGGACGAGGCGGTCACCGTCCGCCTGACCGACCCGATGTGGTATCCCGCCGAGGACGAGGCCGCCGAAAAGGAGCGCGCCCGCCGCCAGCTCGTCTAATCGCCCAATTGAACGCAAAAAGGCTGCCGCTTGGGCAGTCTTTTTGTTCCAGTTAGGGGCTGCGCGTCACGTTCCCGCAAGCTGGGCGCGGATCGCGTCGGCCATGTCCTCCTTCTCGCAAAGGGCGTGGTGGCGCACCGGCAGATGGGGCAGGTCTGCGATGGCGGCGGGCACCGCGTGGCCGCTCAGGCGGGAAAGCGCATCGCAGCAGGCGAAGTCGTCCCGCTCGCCCACGTCCCCCTCGAGCGCCGAGAGCACCGCCGGGCCAAACTTGAAGGGACTTGCGGTGGATACGAGCACGGTGCGCCGCGCCTCCCCGGTTTTCTCGCGAACCTTGCGCAGCACGGCGGCGGCGACCGCGGTGTGCGGATCCATCAGATAGCCTTCTGCGCGCCACATCCGCGCGATCTCCTGCGCAGCCTCTTGCTCCGTGGCAAAGTCGGCCGCATAGCGCGCCTGCAGGGCCGCGAGCGCCTCGCCGCCGATCGCATAGCGCCGCTCCGCGCTCAAGGATTCCATAAGTGCCCGAACCGCGGCACCGTCCTCTCCCAGAAGGTCGAAGAGCAGGCGCTCGAGGTTGGAGGAGATGAGGATGTCCATCGAGGGGGACGTCGTCTTGACAAACGGGCGGCTTGCGATGTCGTAAACCCCCGTTTGGATGAAGTCGGTGAGCACGTTGTTCTCGTTGCTCGCGCAGATCAGACAGCCGACGGGCAAGCCCGCGCGGCGGGCATAGTCGGCGGCGAGGATGTCGCCGAAATTGCCCGTAGGCACGGCAAAATCGACCGGCTCGCCCAGGCGGATGAGCCCCCGCTCGAGCAGGCGCGCGTAGGCGGCAAAGTAGTAGACGATCTGCGGCACGAGGCGTCCGTAGTTGATCGAATTGGCCGAGGAGAGCACGCGCCCCTGCGCGTCCATCTCCCCGGCGAAGGCCGGATCGGAGAAGATGCGCTTGACGCCGCTCTGCGCGTCGTCAAAATTGCCGCGCACCGCAAGGACGTGCGTGTTGTCCCCCGCGGTGGTGACCATCTGCAGCTTCTGCGCGCGGCTCACGCCCTGCTCGGGATAGAAGACGCAGCAGCGCGTGCCCGGCACATCGACAAAGCCCTCCAGAGCCGCCTTGCCCGTGTCGCCGCTGGTCGCCACGAGGATGAAGATCTCGCGGTGTTCGTCGTTCTTCCCCGCCGCCAGGCGCAGCAGATGCGGAAGCAGCTGCAGGGCCATGTCCTTGAAGGCAAGCGTCGGGCCGTGCCAGAGCTCGAGCGCGTGGGTGTTTTCGCCGCAGTCGCGCAGCGGCGCGATCTCAGGCGAATCGAACGTGCGCCCGTATGCATCCTCGATGCTGCGGCGCAACTCGTCCCGGCTGTAGTCGGGCAGGAAGCGCGAGAGCACCTGCAGGGCGATCTCGGGATAGGTGCATCCCCCCATCCCGCGAATCTCCTCGGGCGTAAACTGTGGAAAGGACTCGGGCACGAAAAGGCCGCCATCGCGCGCCAAGCCGCGCAGGATGGCCATGGAGGGCGCAACGCGCTCGCCACCCCGGGTTGAAATCATCTGCATAGATCCTCCGGCGCTCTGCGCCCATAGACGGAAGGGAAAAAGAAAAAGAAAGCCGCCTCCCAATTGGGAAGCGGCTGATCCATGGCTTAGATCTGGAACTGCCGGATGCTCTCGGGAACGAGCTGCGCGTCTTCGCTGTAGGTCATCACAAGGGTCGTCCCGGCGTCCTTGGCGAGCTTGTCGAGCCGGGCGAAGAAGTCTTCGAGCGCCGGGCTGTCCTCGCCGACGAGGCGGAGCAGGCCATCGATGAACAGATAGCTGATATCGTAATTGCCAGCCAGAATGCCTGCCAGGAAACCGTAGAGGCGCTCGGCGCCCTTGACGCTGTAGTCGCCCGCGTCGATGAAGCGGACCTGCGGTTTGAGGCTGAGCGTGTAGTCCTTGCCCTCGTCGACAAAGAGCACATTGCCCTTGGCTTCCTGGACAGCCTGATTTGCCAAATCCAAAATCTTCTTGGTCTTGCCGGAACCCTTCTTGCCGAAAATGATCTGGATCACGGTCAATCCCTCCTTTATCGTTTATTGATTGGCCTTATTATAGCCCAAAAGGCGGCGTCTGACTAGACCCCAAATTTCAATTTTGATTCTCAAGTCCCCCTTCCCTCGGCGCAGCCAAACAAATTCGAACGCGTCCCCGTTTCTTCTTGTATTTTAGGGGCGTGCATGGTATAAGAATAGAAAGAAGAATTCGCCTGAAAAGGCGCGGTTTTGCCGCCGCGAAAGGAGCGTTATCCTTGAAAAGCAATCGTCTTTCGGCCCTGTTTGGCGCACTGCTCGTGCTGCTCTTTCTCCCCTGTGCCCTGGGCGAGCAAGCTCAGCCGGTCTACTGGCAGCTCACGCAGATTGAGAGCGGCTCCGACCCGGCCTATCCCCACGGCACCGGGGATGCACAGGTGTCGACAGAGCCCATCGCCGACGCCGATCTGATGCGCATGGCCGACGCGGTCCGCGCGCCGCAGACGCTTCAGCTGTCCGTCGCGCGCCAGATGCGCGGCATCGGCCCCATCCACGCCCAGGCGCTCTACACGCTCGAGGGCGTTCCGGTCCTCGTCCCGGGCGCAGGCCGCGCACGCATCGGCATCTCGGCGGATACCGAGAGCACCAGCCGCTACCTCTACCTCTACGGCATGGTACGCGCCGACGGAAAGCCGGTCGTGCGCGTGCGCGGCAACGGCGGATGGATCTTCGACGTGCCCTTTGCGCGCACAGCCATCCCCGGCGAGCAGCGAACGATTTCCCTGGTTGCCAAGGAGCTCTTCGGCTCGCCCCGCGCGGAGGTCTCCTTCGTCTACACCGCCATGCCTGGGTCCGTGCTCTTTGGCGCAGGCGACGCGCTCGCCGTGCTGCGCGACGCGGGGGACCGGGAGCTCGCGCGGCTGGACGCCTCCCTCGAAGACCTGCTCCCCGCAGGACAGGGCGCGGGCGAAGGGGTCGTCTTCTCCGCCGAAGCCGCCCAGGACGGCAGCCTTGCCGTGCAGTTCGACCCTGCCGCCCAGATGGACGCCCAGCAGGTCGCGCGCCTGATCCACGCCGCCCAGCCAAAGAACGGGCAAGACGCCTCCGCGACGACCTCCGAGACGACCGTTCCCGCCCCCTTTGACCCTGACAGCCTGCCTCCGCTGCCCGCGACGGAGGGCAACGCCGTCCTTTGGCTCGCGCCGGGCGCGGAGCTCTCCGAGGAAGCCCTTGGCGCGCTGATTCGCGCCGCCTCTGGGCTGCCCACGGAGGCCGAGGCGCTTCAGGACGCGATGCGTTCGGGCGAAGCGCGCTTGATCACCGAAGCCACGCCCACCCC
>R15__coassemble_450_pt1 | contig 38332 bp, 42 predicted proteins | sample R15__metabat2_low_PE_033 | metagenome-assembled genome bin R15
CCCCCCCCCCCGCCCCCCCCTCCCGGGGCGGGGGCCCCCCCCCCCCCCCCCCCCCGGGCCCCCGGGGGCCGGGGCCCGGGCGGGGGCGCGGGCGGGGGCGAGGGGGGCGGCGCGGGCGAGGCCGTGGGCGCCGGGGTGGTGCCCGCGTGGGCCGCGCCCTGTGCGTAGAGCGCCTGCTGGGTCTTGGTTCCGGCCATGCCGTCGACCTGAAGGCCGCTCGCCTGCTGGAAGGCGCGGACGGCCTCGATCGTGCCGCCGTAGTAGCCCCCGGTCACGCTGCCCGCGTAGTAGCCCAGCTCGGCCAGGCGCATCTGCAGCATGAAGACGTCCTCGCCCCTGCGCCCCCGGGAGAGCGTGCGGTAGCGCTCCGGCCAGTTTTCGGGGCGATATTCGGGCGTGGGCGTCGGCGCGGGGCGGGCGCGCTCGCGCAGGGTTTCGGGGTTGAGCGGCGGGAGCAGGGTCATCGTGTACTCGGGGTCGTAGTGTCCGGACTCGTAGACGACGATCTCGGTGCCCGCCGAGCAGTTGTCGTAGATCCACTTGGCGTCGGAGACGAGCAAACGCACGCAGCCGTGGCTCTTGCGCTCGCCCAGCCCCTCGTAGGAGGACACGACCAGCGCGTCCTCGACGGGCTGCTCGTAGAGCACGGAGTGGAAGGCGTTGGCGGCGTCGATGCGCGTGAGGTACTGCGCGTGGCTGTCCCAGGTCGGAAAATAGCCCCAGCGCGCGCGCTTCTTGGGCATGACGCTCGTGCCCAGGGGCGTGGGGTTGGAGCGGGTTCCGGTGGAGCAGATCATCTCACGCACGAGCACGGTGTATTGCCCGGACGCGTCGTGGGTGTAGGCCCTGGTGATCTGGTTGGTCACGTCGACCAGCAGGCGGTAGCGCGGCGGCTCGGGCGTGGCCGTGGGCAGCGGAGTCGCGCCCGCGGGCACCGCGCCCTGGGCGTAGAGCGCCTCCTGCGTCTTCTTGCCCGCGACCCCGTCGACGGGCAGGCCGTTTTGCGCCTGAAAGGCGCGCACCGCCTTGCGCGTCACGTCGTAGTAGCCCCCGGAGACGCGCGCCTGATAGTAGCCCAGCTGGGCCAGGCGCTCCTGCAGCGCGCGCACCGGCTCGCCGCTGGATCCATAGGCGAGGTTGCGCCGGTAGCGCGCCTGTGCGGCGGGCACGGGGGTTTCCTCAGAACTTTGCGGCCCGGGCGCGGGGCTCGCGGAAAAGAGGAGGGTCTGCGCGCCATCCGGGGCGACAAAGTGCACCGCCCCGTCATCGTCCTGAAGGACCTGGCCGTTTTCGTCCTCCCAGAGGATCGTCTCGGCCCGGGCGGCGGAAGAGAGCAGGAGCGCGAGGGAAAGAAAGAGCGTGGCAATGGATTTCATGCGGCCTCCGCATCGGGTAAAAGGGCATTTGTCCGTGAGGATATCATAGCACACCGCGCGGGGGAGCGCAATTGTTCAAGTTCTCCTCGCTTTTTGGTTTGCGATGACACGCGCACGCGTTGGGAGGTGTATCCCCCCTCTTCACGTCGCCCCAACAAGAGAATCCCGGACACCTGGTACTCAGACCAAGGCGTCCGGGATCATTGGATGGATGAAATTAATCTGTGATGTTCTGAGAAAGCCATTCCAGAAGCTGTGCGACGTTCTTTTTTCCAAACGCGACCTTCTCCCCCTCGCCCAGGATAAGACAGGGGACGCTCATCACGCGATAGCGATCCTTCAGAGCCGGGAAGTGATGGAGATCGTACACCTCCGCGGTGATGCCCGGATGTTCCGCCGCGATGCGCTGCACCGCAGTGACCAGTTCGGGGCACATCGTGCAGGACAAGGAAACCAAGACCTTCAGATGCGCCGGAGGTAGGCGATGAATGGACGCGAGCGTCTGCGCATCCAATGCCTGACCGGGCCCGGCCGCATTGTATAGGGAAAGCACGAAGGAGGTAAACTCGTGGCCACCGGGCACGCCGTGGAACGCAAGCCCCGTCCACGCCCCATCTTCGCGGTATAGCCTTACGCAGGGGCGGTCCTGCTCTACGGACGCGTCCGCTTCGATCTCTACCGAAAGCTTGTCGGTGAGCAAAGCCATCTCTTGCGCATATTGCCGCAGTTCCTCGGATACGGGCGTGTCATTTAAAAAGAGCTTTAAGGTCAAGGGCTTCTGCATGCGCTGGAAGACACCTTGCAGCTGTGCGACCATCTCCGAAGAAAAGAGTCCCTCGCGCTTGGGGATGCCTTGCGGGCGATTCTCCATCGCCTCGCGGGCTTGGCGCGGCGGCTCCTCTCGGGCGGGCTTTAGGCCGGTTTTCTTTTGCATCTGAGCCGCGAGGCGTTCCATCTCGGTCGCAGCCAGGGCGCCGTCGCCTACCGCAGTCACCACCTGGCGCAGCGGCTTGATACACACATCACCGGCGGCATAGAGTCCTTCGCAGCTCGTTTGCTGATCCCGCCCGGTGAGGATATAGCCCGCCGGATCGCAGTCTGCGATCTTCTGAACCAGCGCGGTCTCCGGCTCGTACCCCGCAAAGACGAACACCCCAAAGTGGTCACCCGGCTTGGCGTGAACCTCCGTCACTTCCCCGGTCTTGAGATCCTTGTACTTCAAGGTGTGCAGTCCCGTGTCTCCCGAGACCTCTTCCAGCTGCACGTTGGTCATGACCGTGATTTTCTCATGATGGCGCGCCGGTTCAGCAACAGCCTCGGCGCAGGTGAAATCGTCCTCTCGGATCAAAAGGGTAACATGGCTGGCATAGCGGGTCAAAAAGACGCTCTCTTCAGCCGCCGCAAACCCGCCACCGACCACAAAGACCTCTTTCCCCGTGAAGAACTCGCCGTCGCAGGTCGCGCAGTACGCGACGCCGCGCCCTTTCCATTCCTCCTCGCCGGAAAAGCCGATCTTGCGCGGATGGGCGCCCGTTGCCAGCAAAACGCCAAAGCAGCTGAGCGTGCCACGGCTCGTGTGGACGGCTTTGATCTCTTCATCCATGGACAAGCCGGTCACCTCTGCCATGAGGAATTCAGCACCAAAGCGCTCCGCCTGCTTGCGCATGGTTTCTGTCAGGGCTTTTCCGCTCGTCTTTTCGACGCCCGGATAATTCACCACCTCTTCGGTGATGGTGATTTGGCCTCCAAATGTCTCTTTTTCGACAACGACGACACGATATTTTGCCCTGGCCAAATAAAGGGCGGCGGTGAGCCCCGCAGGGCCACCGCCAACGACGACGACGTCGTAGAAGGTTTTCGGATCAATGGATCTCATAGCTGTCCCACGAGGTCGAGGCTCGGCTTGAGGGTCTTCTCACCAGGCTGCCACTTGGCCGGACAAACCTCATCACCGTGTTCGTGCACAAATTGGCACGCCTGCAGCTTGCGGAAGAGTTCGTCCGCGTTTCGGCCAACATTGCCCGCATTGACCTCGTAGGCAACGATCTTGCCCTCCGGATTGACAATGAAGGTTCCGCGTTCGGACAGACCGTCCGCTTCGATGTAGACCTCGAAATCACGAGAAAGCGCATGGGTCGGATCGGCAAGCATGGGATAGCTGATTTTCTTGATGCGATCCGAGGCGTCATGCCACGCCTTGTGGACGAAATGGGTGTCGCAGGAGACGGAATAGACCTCGCAACCTGCCTCTTGGAACTGTGCATACTTGTTCGCCAGATCTTCCAGTTCCGTCGGGCAGACGAAGGTGAAATCTGCCGGATAGAAGAAAAACACGCTCCACTTGCCGAGCACATCGGCTTTGGAAACCGTCTTAAATGCCCCCTCGTAATAGGCCTGAACAGAAAAATCAGAAATCTCTTTATTGATCAAAGACATAAGTAACCTCCTGATGTTTAATGTTAGTTTATTCTAACTAACTCAAATATAGCATACGCCGATCCTTCTGTCAATGCCTATTTTTCGTTCCACGCATCTTCTATAGCCGCATTCACCGCTTTCATCCCGCGAAGGATGCCTTCTGTGTACCCCCTGCGCACTCGCTGATCCCCATGAAAAAGGCATCCACCGGATCATCCGGTGGATGCCAGAAGCCCCCCGCCGCGGGGGGGGTGCGCGTTTTCATTTAGCCAAGGAGCATCGCTTGCAGCTGCGCTGCGTCCGTCGCGATCCGCTCTGCGCCCAGGGCCGCAAGGACCCGGGCTGTGCGGAACCCCCAGGCGACTGCGACCAGGGGCACGCGGACGGCGCGGGCGGTCTCAAGGTCGACCTCGGTGTCGCCCACATAGCAGGCCGCCTCGGGCGCAACCCGAAGCGCCCGCAGGGCGCCTTCGAGCATGTCGGGCGCAGGCTTTCGCGGCACGCCGGGGCGCTCGCCCACCGCCAGATCGAACAGGCCGGGGAAGACCTCGCGCGCGAGGATCTGCACCGCTGGATCGGGCTTGTTGGAGACGACCGCCGTGGCGATCCCCGCCCCGCGAAGGGCGCGGAGCATCTCAGGAATGCCGGGATAGGGCGCGGTGTGGATGCGGCAATGCGCCGCGTAGAACGGCAGGTAGAGCTCGCGCAGCACGGCGACCTCCGCCGCGGTCTGCGGGGCGATCGGCCCCTCGGCGCTCGTGCCGATGGAAAGCAGGGCTTCTTCCGGCGCGCCCGCCTCCAGCGCCAGCGCGCGGCGCAGGGCGACGTCCAGCCCGCTGCCAAAGAGCCGGCACGCGTCCGCCGCGGTAAAGTCGCTTCGTCGGCCGCGCGCGGCCATCGCGGCGTTGACCGCCTCCGCCAGATCCCGCGCGGTGTCCAGCACCGTCCCGTCCATATCGAAGAGCACCGCTTTGACCATCTCAAACCTCTCCATTCGCGCCCGAGGGCGCTCTTTTTGGGGCGATTGTATCACAAAATGGGGCGCGTGTCACGGCTCGGCGGTGACGACCGAGAAGCCCAGCGCCCGAAGCTCCGGCTCGTAGTCCCCGTCCAGATGCATGCAGTAGACGCGGGCGCGCATCTCCGGCGGAATCGCCTCGCACAGGCGCGGGTAGGCGCAGTGCGCCTTGGCCTCCGGTCGGGCGGTGTCGTGGTAGATCCGCTCGATCCGCCCGCAGAGGAAGTCCTGGCGAACCGCCTCGGGCAGCGCCGCCGCGTCGCCGCTGTAGTAGATGCGCGCTCCGCCCCGGTCGATCACATAGCCGTAGCAGGCCATGTCCCGCGCGTGCTCGACGGGCACGGCCTGCGCCTCGATCGGCGCGTCGGCGCCCAGGCGCTCGCTCCAGGCGTAGAACGAGGGATCGATGCCGGTCAGGGTGAGGAAGGCGATCACGCGCGTGTCGGGGTAGACGATGTGCAGCGTCTTGTGCATCCGAAGCGCCATGTAGGAGCACAGCGAGGGCAGGGAGCCTGCGTGGTCGGCGTGCAGATGGGTCAGCAGGACGGTGACCCGGGCGAACGTCGCCAGCGGCAGGCGCACGACCTTTTCGAAGGTCGACTCGCCGCAGTCGAGCAGGAAGAGCTCGTTGCCCGCGGTAAACCAGGCGTTCGTGTTGCCCAGGCTCGGCTGGAAGGCCGCGCCCCGCCCGAAAAAATGCAGATCGAACATGCTTTACTCCTTTACCCCGGCGCTGACGATGCTATCCATGAACTGGCGCTGCATCAGGAAGAAGGCGAGCAGCAGCGGCGTGATGATGATCAGCGTCGCCGCACAGACATTGGACCACTGCATGTCGGCCTCCTTGGACTTGGCGAAGATCGCCAGGCCGATGGTGAGCGTGCGGTTTTGCGGGGACTTGGTGACAATCAGCGGCCAGAGGTAGTTGTTCCAGTGGTAGCTGACCGAGATGACCGCAAAGGAGAGATACGCGGGGCGGGCGACGGGCATGTAGACGCGCCAGATCGTCTGCCAGAGATTGGCGCCGTCGAGCTTCGCGGCCTCGCCGAAGGCGCGCGGCACGGTCTTGAAGTGCTGGCGCAGCAGGAAGATCGCCATCGCGCTGCCCAGGAAGGGCAGCATGATCGCCAGCTTCGTGTCGATCAGCCCCATCTCCGAGAGCGTCATGAAGTTGGGGATGATCAGCACGTCGTTGGGGATGATGATCTGCAGGAAGATGAGGCCGAAGACCAGCCCCTTGCCCCGGTAGTGCAGGAAGGCGAGCGAGTAAGCCGCCAGCGTGGAGGTCACAAACTGCACGGCGAAGGTCACCACGACCAGGAAGATCGTGTTCAGATAGTACTGGGCGAAGGGGATCGCGCGCCAGACGTAGGCGAGGTTTTCCAGGGTGAAGGGCGTGTTGGGGATGAAGCGCATGTGGAAGGAGGTCTTGGTCAGCGCGGTCGCGCAGAGCCAAAACAGGGGCGCGAACCAGCACAGCGCCAGCGCGAGGGAGAGCAGGGTGAGCAGGGCGCTGCCCCATTTGCGTGTTTTCATCGGCATGCCCCCTCAGTTGTAGTGGATCTTGCGATCCTGGCTGAAAAAGCGCGGCAGGGAGACCAGCATGAGCATCCCAAGCATGAGGATGGTCAGCGCCGAGGAGACGCCGTAGTTCATGTTGGTGAAGCCCTGCTGATAGATGTAGTAGAGCAGGAGCGTGGAGGCGTTGTTGGGCGCGCCCTCGGTCATGATGATCACCTGGTCCACGAGCTTGAAGCAGTTGGTGAAGGCGATCGTGGAGACAAAGAGCGTCGTGGGCGCAAGCAGCGGCAGGGTGATGTGCCGGAAGACACCCAGGGGGGTCGCGCCGTCGATGGCTGCAGCCTCCAGCACGTCGTGGTTCACGCTCTGCAGCCCGGAGAGGAAGAAGACCATCAGATAGCCCGCCTCGCGCCAGACGTACATGACGGCCATCGCGGGCAGGACGGTCTGCTTGTGGGAGAGCACGTCCTGTGGCGCAAGGCCGAAGGCGGCGCGCATCTGGTCGTAGAGGCCGTTTCGCGCCATGTAGATGAACATCCAGACGCTGGCGATGGCGATCATCGGCATGACCGAGGGATAGAAGAAGGCCGATCGGATGAAGCCGATGTGTCGGCCGCTGCGATTGCACAGGACCGCCAGCCCCAGCCCCAGCCCCATCGAGGGCAGCACGGTCATCAGGGCGAAGGCGATCGTGTTGCGCATGACCTTCCAGAAGGTGGAAGAGCCGAAGAGGCGCGCGTAGTTTCCCAGCCTGATCAGCTCCGGCGCGTCCATGCCCATGCGGTACTTGGTGAAGCTCAGCGCGAGGCTGCGCAGCACCGGATAGGCGGTGAAGGTCAGCAGGATGAGCAGCGAGGGCGCCAGCAGCAGCCAGCCCAGCGCGGCCTCCCTGCGCATGCGCCCCTGGGCGCTCGTTCGTCTTGGCATAGGTTCCTCCCTGGTCGATGGATGGCCGCCCCGGGGGGGCAAAGGGCGGAGCGGTCGCCCGCCCCGCCCGTGGATCAGCGGTAGTCCTCCAGCAGCTCGTCGCCCTGCTCCTGCGCGGCGGCAAGCGCCTCGGCCGCGGTCATCTCGCCGGTGACCGCCGCCTGGATGTTGTCGTTGAGGATGCGCCACATCTCGGCCGCCGCGTAGGTGGTCAGCTCAGGCTGGGCGTAGGGCAGCTGCTCGTAGGCGACCAGCGCCTGCGGGAAGCCGGCGTAGTATTCCATGAGCGCCGGGGTCTTGTAGCAGCTCTCGCGGGTCGCGACATAGCCGGTGTCGATCGACCACTGCGCGGCGCGCTCGGTGGCGCACATGAACTTGATGTAGCGCCAGGCTGCCTGCGCACGCTCGGGCGAGATGCCGTTGGTGATGTAGAAGTTGCCGCCGCCCGTGGGCGCGCCCCACTGCCGTCCCGCCGGGAGGAAGGCGACGCCGAAGTCGAAGTTCGCGTTGTTGCGGATGTTGGTGAGGTTGCCGGTGGTGTGGTAGATCATCGCGACCTCGCCCGCCAGGAACTGGGTGGGCATGTCGGTCCACTGCACGATGCCGGGGGCCATGACCTTGTGCTCGTTTTGCAGGTCGAGCCAGAGCTGCAGCGCCTCGACGTTCTCGGGCGTGTCGAAGTAGATCTCCTTGCCGTCGGCGCTCATCAGGCCCACGCCGTTGGTGCAGTTCTGCAGGGAGAAGCCGGTGAAGGCCCACTGCGCGGAGCCGGAGTTGAGGGCGATGGCCACGCCGTAGCGCTTGTCATTGGTCAGCTTCTTGGCGTAGTCGACCATCTCCTGCCAGCTCTCGGGCGCGTGCTCCGGGTCGAGGCCAACCTCGCGGAAGGCGTCCTTGTTGTAGAACAGGACCATCGTCGAGCGCTGGAAGGGGATCGAGTAGATCGAGCCCTCGACGTAGGAATCGAGCATGAAGCCGTCGATGAAGTCGTCGACGAAGGCCTGCCCCTCGGGGTCGGCGGCGATCAGCTCATCCAGCGGCATGGCCATCTTCGTGCTGGCCATCGTGAAGCGCTGGGTCGCCAGGGAGACGAACAGATCGGGCGCGTTGCCGCCCTGGATCGCCGTCTGGATGGCGGTCACGGTGTCGTCGTAGTTGCCGGTGTAGACGGCCTGAACCTGAACGTCGGGATTTTCGCGGTTGAAGTCCTCGGTCATCTGGTCGATGAGCTGCGCGGCGGAGCCGCCGACATTGACCGGGAAGTACATGCTCAGCTGGAGCGGCTCGGCCAGCGCCGCGCCGGCGGCCAGCAGCATGCAAAGGAAGCCGAGTGCCAGGGCCTTTTTCATGGGTCATCCTCCTTTTTCCTCTGGGGGCGGGCATATGCCCATCTCTACCCTTCATTGTATCACCGATTTTAAAACGTGTCAATCCGAAGAGTGCCCCAATTTTTCCGCTCTTTTTCGCCTTGGACGGGCGCGGCATTTGTGCTATACTTTTGTAAAAGCCATGCTGCGCATGTGTCCCCAGCGGGAGGCCCTCAACCGGGCCGCCGCAGGGGCGCGGTGCTGCGGATTGCCCCAAGGGGCAGAGCGATGAACGCGGTGCGTTTGTCGCCAGGACGGATCGGAGGGGGAACGATGGTCACCATCAAGGATATCGCCCGCCTGGCGCGGGTCAGCCAGGCGACAGTCTCCAATGTGCTCAATCGCCGGGGAAATGTGAGCAGCGAGAAGATTCGCGCGGTCGAGGCCGCCTGCCAAAGCCTGGGCTACGTGCCCAACGAGCGCGCCAAGGCGCTGCGCCGGGGCAGCGGACGGGCGCTGGGGCTGATCCTCCCCCTGTATCAGGAGCAGCGCCACCTCGACTTCTTCAAAAGCTTCCGCGTCTGCTGCGAGGCGCGGGGCTATCAGGCGCGCACCTACGTCCCCCGCGCGGCGGATTCCAAGTCCGTCGAGGCGGCGCTGCGTACGGCGCGCTCCGACATGGTCTCGGGGGTCGCGCTCTTTGCCGGCCATGCCGCCGGCGAGACGCAGGGCGATCTCCCCCTGCTCTACATCACCCATGAGACCGCGGAGACGCCCGCCCTGGGCTTTGATCCCGAGCGCGCCGGGCGCGAGGTCGCAGAGCGCGTGCTCTCCGGCCATCCCTCGGGCGTCACGCTGGTCACCGGTCCCCTCGCCTCCCCCGGCGAGGCGACCTTCGTGTCGACCTTCCTGGCGGAGGCCGAGCGCACGGGCACGCCCGTCCATCTCACGCAAACCGACGAGCGCCGCGTGCGCTCGAGCCTCATGACCCTGCTCGAGGTGCCGGCCGACCCGGCAGTCGTCTGCACCCAGCTCTCCTTTGCCCGCGCGGCGTGCGAGGTCTACGCCGCCTTTGGCGCAGAGGATCTGCCGAAGATCTACACGATCAGCCCGCTCTTCACCCTGCCCGAGCCCGACTTCCTCAAATACGAGCTCAACTACCGCCTCCTGGGCAACGAGGCGGCGACCCGGCTGATCGCGGCGATCGAGGCGGGCGGCGCGCCCGAGGGCGGCCTGCTGCCGATGGCGGGCTTCCGCGACTTCGCCCCCGCCCCGCCGGCGCGGCGCTCGGACGCCCCGCTGCGCATCATCACCCTGGACACCCCGGCCGCCCGGGCGATGCAGCGCATGCTGCCGCTCTACACCAAGGCGACCGGCGTTCCGGTCGAGATGACCGTCTGCTCCTACGACCAGACCGCCGAGGTCTACGACCAGCTCTCTGAGGCCTGCGACTACGACGTCATCCGCCTGGACGCGACCTGGCTCTCCGCCTACGCCGAGCGCCTGCTCTGCCCCCTTTGCGAGATCGATCCGGCGATCGAGGGCGAGCTGGGGCGCTTCCTGCCCGGCACGATCGAGCGCTACGCGCGCGTGGGCGGGACGCTCTACGCCCTGCCCGGCTCGCCGAGCATCCAGCTGCTCTTCTACCGCAAGGACCTCTTCGAGAGCGCCATCTGGCGCAGGCTCTATCAGGAGCTCACCCAGCAGGCGCTTGCCGTGCCCACGAGCTTTGGGCAATTCAACCGCATCGCCGCCTTCTTCTCCCAGGCCGAAAATCCCGAGTCCCCCTGCGCCTTTGGCGCGACGATGACCCTGGGCTCCTCGGGCACGGTCGGCTCGGAATACCTATGCCGCCTCTTTGCCCATCAGGAAAACCTCTACGACCCGCGCGACGGGCGCATCCGGCTGAACACCCCGGAGGCGCTTGCGGCCATGCGCGAGCTCTGCGACCTGCAGCGCCACGCGAAGGCCACCGCCTGGTGGACCGAAGCGGCGCGCGCCTTTGCCGACGGGCAGGCCGCGATGACCCTTCTCTACAACAACTTCGCCTCCCCCATCGCCGGGCATCACTCCCAGATTCTGGGGCACTTCGACAGCGCGATGATCCCGGGCGGCAATCCGCTCATCGGCGGCGGCGCGATGGGCATCTCCCGCCACAGCCGGCAGAAGGAGCAGGCGCTCCACTTCCTGCGCTGGCTGCTCACGGAGCCGATCGCCAGCGCCTCGGCGACCCTGGGCGGCACCTCGCCGCTCATCGAGACCTACCAAAACTACGAGATCCTCGACCACGCCCCCTGGCTCGCCTCCCTGCGCACGGCCTTCACCGACGCGCGGGGCTATCGAACGGCCCCGGGCGATCCCCGCCCCTTTGACGAGCGCCGCTTCATCCGCCTGGTCGGCGCCTCGGCAAGGCGCGCCCTCGAGGGCAGCATGACCCCCGAGGAGGCCACCGCCCATCTGCACGCCCAGTTCGCAGAGGCCTTCGCGCCCTTTGCGGGCTAAAGCGCGGCCTCGGAAGCCCCTTTGGATCAAGGGGACATCACGCTGGGCATCCGCCCCGGCGTAGACCCCTTTATGACGCTGAGCTTCATGAGCCTGCCGGTGATTCCCTCCCTGCGCCTTTTGTCCCAGGGCGTGTTCGATGTGGACCAATGGGCCTTTGTGGGCACATGACGCCGCGCCGATCCCCGCATCCGCGCCTCCATACGACCAAAGCCCCGCCGCCGGCGGGGCTTTGCTGATGGTATGAAGAGCGATCTCGCCGCTCCTTTTCCGTGTCCTTGGATTGCCCTGCGCCTCAGAGCAGGGTGATGTCGTGCTCCTTGAAGAGCCTTTCGGTCTCCTCGTCCCAGATCGAGGACTGCACCTCGCCGATGTGCGCCTTGCCCAGCAGGAGCATGCACAGCCGGCTCTGCCCGATGCCGCCGCCCATCGTCTGGGGGAGCTGCCCGGCCAGGAGCATCCGATGGAAGGGGAGCGCGCGCCGCGCGTCGCAGCCCGAGAGGCTCAGCTGGCGATCCAGCGACTCGGGCGAGACGCGGATGCCCATCGAGCTGATCTCCACCGCGCAGTCCAGCAGCGGATCCCAGAAGAGGATGTCGCCGTTGAGGTCCCAGTCGTCGTAGTCGGGCGCGCGCCCGTCGTGGGGCTTGCCCGAGCGCAGCTTGCCTCCGATGCCCTGGATGAAGATCGTTCCGTTCTCCCGCGCGAAGCGGTTCTCCCTCTCCTTGGGCGTGAGCTCGGGCCAGCGATCCTCCAGCGCCTGGGCGGTGGTGAAAGTGACCGTGCGCTCGAGCAGGGGCGTCTGATAGAGCTGGGGGTATTTGCCGCGCACGGTCAGCTGGGTGTCGACGATCGCGCCGACGATCCCGCGCACCGCCTGATGGAGCGTGAATTCCGTGCGCATCTCCTCGGTGATGACCTTCTCCCAGTCCCACTGGTCGACGTAGACCGAGTGCAGGTTGTCCAGCTCCTCGTCGCGCCGGATCGCGTTCATGTCGGTGACGATCCCCTTGCCCGGATGCACGTCGTAGCGGTAGAGCGCCATGCGCTTCCACTTGGCCAGCGAGTGCACGACCGCCGCGTCCGCCTGCGCGTCGCGGATGTCGAAGGCGACCGCCCGCTCCACGCCGTTCAAATCGTCGTTGAGCCCCGAGGAGGGGCGCACGAAGAGCGGCGCGGAGACACGCTTGAGGTTCAGCTCCCGGCACAGCGCGTCCTGGAAGACCCGCTTGATCAGGCTGATCGCCGCCTGCGTCTGATAGAGCGTCAGCTGGGGCTCGTAGCCCCGGGGAATAAAGGATTTACTCATGCCTTGCCTCCAATTCGCGCCGCGACCCATGCGCCCATTTCGCTGCAGGCCACGCGGCGCGTTCCTTCTGTCCAGATGTCCGCCGTGCGCAGCCCCGCGTCCAGCGCGTCGCTGACCGCCTGCTCGAGCGCCTGCGCCTCCTGCTCCAGCCCCAGCGAGTGGCGCAGGAGCATCGCCGCCGAGAGGATCGTGCCCAGCGGGTTGGCGACGTCCTGCCCCGCCAGATCGGGCGCGGAGCCGTGGATCGGCTCGTAGAGCCCGCGCGTGCCCTCGCCCAAGCTCGCCGAGGGCATCATGCCCAGGCTGCCCGCGATCGCCGCGCTCTCGTCGGAGAGGATGTCGCCGAAGAGGTTGCCCGTGATCATCACGTCGAACTGCGCGGGGCGCAGGACCAGCTGCATCGCCGCGTTGTCCACGTAGAGATGACGGAGCGCCACGTCGGGGTATTCCTCGGCCAGGCGCGTGACCGTCTCGCGCCAGAGGCGGGAGCAGGCCAGCACATTGGCCTTGTCCACCGAGCAGAGCTTGCCCCGGCGCGCGCGCGCCATCTCAAAGCCCTTGCGCGCCAGGCGCTCGACCTCCCCCGCGCTGTAGGCCATCTCGTCCCGGGCGCTCTGCCCGTCCTCGGCGCGCTCGTGGCGGCCGAAGTAGATGTCGCCGGTCAGCTCGCGCAGCATGAGGATGTCGATCGGCTCCTCCAGGCGCTCTTTTGCCAGGGGCGAGGCGGAGGAAAGCTGCGGATGGATGCGGCAGGGGCGCAGGTTCGCATACACGCCCATCCCGGCGCGCAGGGCGAGCAGCCCCTTCTCCGGGCGGATCTCGGGGGGCCGGCCGTCCCACTTGGGGCCGCCGACGCTGCCCATGAGCACCGCGTCCGCCTCCAGGCAGCGCGTGAGCGTCTCCTCGGTCAGTGGCACGCCGTGCGCATCGATGGACGCGCCGCCCAGCGGGCGCTCCTCGAAGGTGAACTCGTGGCCAAAGCGCGCCTGCACGGCGCGCAGCGCAGCGACGGCCTGCGCGGTGATCTCCGGTCCGATGCCGTCGCCCGGCAGGATGAGGAGGTTCGCCTTCATGCCCGCTCCCTTTCCAGGCGCGCACGCACGGTCGCCGCGATGCCGCCCCGGTCGATGATGTCTTGGATGAACGGTGGGAAGGGCGCGATGGCAAAGCGCCGCCCCGTCCGATGGTTGATCACAACCCCTGCGGAAAGATCCGCCTCGACCTCGTCGCCGTCTCGGATGTCGGCGGCGGCCTCGGGGCTCTCGACGATCGCAAGGCCGATGTCGATGCTGTTGCGGTAGAAGATGCGGGCGAAGCTCTCGGCGATCACCAGGCGGATGCCGCTGCCCCGGATCGCCAGCGGCGCGTGCTCGCGCGAGGAGCCGCAGCCGAAGTTGCGCCCGGCGACGAGGATCTGACAGGTCTGCCGCTTTTGCTGGAAGTCGGGGTCGAGGTCCTCCATGCAGTGCGCGGCGAGCACCGCTTCCTCGCCGGAGGCCAGGTAGCGCGCGGGGATGATCACGTCGGTGTCGACGTGGTCGCCGTAGCGGATGACGTGGGAATGGACTTTCATCTTACTGCACCTCCTCGGGCGTCGCAACGCGCCCCAGTATCGCGGAGGCCGCCGCGACCGCCGGCCCCGCCAGGATGACCTCGCTGTCCTTGGCGCCCATGCGCCCGACAAAGTTTCGGTTGGTCGTGGAGACGGCGCGCTCGCCCGAGGCGAGCACCCCGCAGTGCCCGCCCAGGCAGGGGCCGCAGGTGGGCATGGTGAAGATCGCGCCGGCGGAGACGAACACGTCGACCAGCCCCTCCGCGAGGCATTCGCGCACGATCTGCTGGGTGCCCGGTATGACGATGCAGCGCACGCGCTCGTGCACCTTTTTCCCACGCAGGACCTCTGCGGCCATGCGCATGTCGTCCATGCGCCCGTTGGTGCAGCTGCCGATGACGACCTGGTCGATCGGCATCTCCCCCACCTCGGCGGCCGGACGCGTGTTCTCCGGCAGATGGGGCAGGGCGACGGTCAGGGGCAGGCTGCTCAGGTCGATGGTGATCTCGCGGGCATAGACCGCGTCCGCGTCGGCCTCGAAGGCCGTCCATGGGCGCGCCACGCGCGAGGCCACATACGCGCGGCAGACCTCGTCGACCGGGAAGATGCCGTTTTTCGCGCCCGCCTCGATCGCCATGTTCGCGATCGTCAGCCGGCTGTCCATCGACAGGGCGGCCACGCCCTCGCCGGTGAACTCGAGGCTCTGGTAGCGCGCGCCGTCCACGCCGATCATGCCGATGAGGTGCAGGATCACGTCCTTGCCGCTGACATAGCCCCGGGGCTTGCCCGTCAGACGGACGCGGATGGCCTCAGGCACGCGGAACCAGCATTCGCCCGTCGCCATGCCCACGGCCATGTCGGTCGAGCCCACGCCCGTGGAGAACGCGCCGATCGCGCCGTAGGTGCAGGTGTGGCTGTCCGCGCCGATGATGACCTCGCCCGGCGCGACGATCCCCTGCTCGGGCAGCAGCGCGTGCTCGATGCCCGCGCGGCCGACCTCATAGTAGTGCCGCACGCCCTGATCGTGCGCGAAGGCGCGCATCGTCCTGGCGTTTTCGGCGCTCTGGATGTCCTTGTTGGGCGCAAAATGGTCGGGGATCAGCGCGACCTTCTCGGGGTCAAACACCCGCGTCGCGCCCATCTTGCCAAATTCGGCGATGGCGACCGGCGCGGTGATGTCGTTGCCCATCACCAGGTCCAGCTTGCACATGAGCAGCTCCCCGGGATGGCACACCGCCACCCCCGCGGCCTTCGCCAGGATCTTTTGGGTCATCGTCATCCCCATGCGTCGTTCCTCCTCTTGTCGCTCGTTTTTGCCTCCGCGGCCCTAACAAAAAAGAACCGCGCCTGCCTTCGCAGGGGCGAGTTCCGCGGTACCACCCTGATTCGGCCCCAAGGGGCCCTTCATTCGCCTTTACGCGGCACACGGCGGGCGCTTGTCACGCCTGCGGCTCCGGGGCGAGCCATCCCGCCCGTCCCCGCCGACTCGCACCGTCCGTCGGCTCTCTGCTGGGGTCTGGGCGTCTTGTTCCCTTCATCGCCTTTTTTCATGCAATTGTCCGTTATTGTATGCGCCCGGCGCGCGCTTGTCAAGCGGGCGGGACGGCTTTTCATTCGATCGCCCCGCAGGCGCTGGTGGCGGCCTCCTCGCGCTCGCGCAGGATCGTGTTGCGATAGAAGCCGTAGCCGCCCGCGAGGTTGTAGCAAGCGACGCCGCGCTGGGCGAGGATGCGGCTGGCGAGGTAGCTGCGGATGCCGCTCTGGCACATCAGGTAGGCCGGTCGGTCGGCCGGGATCTCCTCCAGGCGCGCGCGCAGATCGTCCAGCGGGACATTCACAAAGCCCTCGGCGTGCCCCCGTGCGTATTCCCGGGGCGTGCGCACGTCGATCAGGCTGACGCTTCCATCCCGGGGCAGGCCGTCAATCTGCTCGGCAAAGACGTGCCGGACGATCCCCTGTGCGACATTCTCCAGGATATAGCCCGCCATGTTGATCGGGTCCTTGGCCGAGCCGTAGGGCGGCGCGTAGGCCAGGTCCAGCGTCGCCAGGTCGGGGCCGCAAAGCCCCGCGGCCGTCGCCGTGGCGAGCACGTCGATGCGCTTGTCGACCCCCTCGCCGCCGACGATCTGCGCGCCCAGCAGGCGCATGCTGCCCCGCTCGCAGAGCACCTTCATCGTCATCGCGCGCGCCCCCGGGTAGTAGGATGCGTGATTGGCCGGGGTCAGGATGATCTTCTCGATGTCCAGCCCCGAGGCGCGCGCCGCCCGATCGGAAAGCCCCGTGGCGGCCGCCGTGAGGTCGAAGAGCTTCACCACGCAGGTGCCCAGCGCGCCGGGATAGCGCACCGCCCGCCCGGCGATCGCGTCGGCGGCGATGCGCCCCTGCTTGTTGGCCGGGCCGGCCAGCGGGATATGGGCGTCGGCAAGGCTCACGCGGTTGGGGATCTGCACCGCGTCGCCGACCGCGTAGATGTCGGGGTCGGAGGTCTGCATCCGCGCGTTCACGCGGATCGCCCCGCGCTCTCCCAGCGCCAGCCCCGCCGCCCGCGCCAGGTCGCTCTCGGGCGCAACGCCGATGCACAGCACGACAAAGTCGCTCGCAAGACTCCCGCCGCCGGAGAGCACCGTGCGGACGCCCTGCCCCTCCTGCGCAAAGCCCAGCACCTGCGTGCCCAGCATCAGGCGCACGCCGTGGGCGCGCAGCTGCTGATGCAGAAGGGTCGCCATCTCGGGGTCGAAGGGGCCCAGCAGGTGGTCGCCGCGCTGGACGAGCGTGACCCCCAGGCCCGCCGTCCTCAGGTTTTCCGCCATCTCCACGCCGACAAAGCCGCCGCCGGCGACCAGCACGCTCGTGGGGCGCTCGCGCGCGACAAAGCCGCGGATTGCCAGCGCGTCCTCGACCGTGCGCAGGCGGAAGATGCGGGGGCCGTCGACGCCGGGCATCGGCGGGACGATCGGCTTTGCGCCGGGCGCGAGCAGGAGCTTATCGTAGCCCTCCTCGTAGCGCTCGCCCTGCGGCCCGCGCACCAGGACGGTCTTCTTTTCTCGGTCGATCGCGAGCACCTCGGAGCGCACGCGCACGTCCACCGCAAAGCGCCGGGAGAAACCCTCCGGAGTCTGCAGGGTGAGCGCGTCCTCCTTCTCGATCACCCCGCCCACGTAGTAGGGCAGGCCGCAGTTGGCGTAGGAGATGAATCCGGAGCGCTCGAAGAGCACGATCTGCGCCCCCTCGTCCATGCGCCGCAGCCTTGCCGCGGCCGACGCGCCGCCCGCCACACCGCCGATGATGATGACCTTCATGCGTCCTCCCCCGCCCAAGGCGGCCCGATCATTCAAAGTCCTCTGCGATTTCGCCGTCGAAGACGAAGGTCGCGGGCCCCGTCATGAAGACGTGGTCGGTCTCCTCGTCCCAGCTCACCGTCAGGCGGCCGCCCTCCAGCTCGATCTCGGCCTCGCGCTCGCAAAGCCCCCGCAGGGCGGTCGCCACCAGCGCCGCGCACGCGCCCGTGCCGCAGGCCAGCGTGATGCCGCTCCCCCGCTCCCAGACGCGCATGCGCAGCTGCGTGCGGCTGAGCACCTGCACGAACTCGACGTTGGCGCGCGCGGGGAAGCCCCGGTTCCACTCCAGCCGCTCGCCGTAGCGGGCGAGGTAGTCCGTATCGGGCAGCTCCGGCACGACGATCACCGCGTGCGGGTTGCCCATGCCCACGGGCATCACGATAAAGCGCTCGCGCCAGGCGCGAAGCTCGACGGGCTGGACGGGTCCCGTGCCCAGCGTGCAGGGCACCTGCTCGAAGGTCAGCGCGGGCTGCCCCATGTCGACCGTCACGCGCTCGGTCTTGCCGTCCTGCAGCGTCAGGAAGAGCTGGCGGACGCCCGCGTCGGTCTCCAGGGTCAGCTCGGTGCGGTCGGTCAGGCCGCGGTCGTGGACGTATTTGGCCACGCAGCGCGCGCCATTGCCGCACATCTGCCCTCGCGAGCCGTCCTCGTTGTACATGATCATGCGAAAGTCCGCCCGCTCGCTGGGGCCGATGAGGATCAGCCCGTCGCTGCCCACGCCCAGGTGCTGGCGGCTCAGGCTGGCCGCGAGCCTGGCCGGATCGTCGACCCGCTCGCGAAACAGGTCGATGTAGATGTAGTCGTTGCCCGCGCCGTGCATCTTGGTAAAGCGCATGCCCTCGCCCCCTAAACTCCGTCCTTGTAGAAAGAAACGGGCGGCTGAGCCGTCCGTTTGTCTCGCTCCCGTCTGCCCTCAGTAGTCCATCAGGCGCACCCGCGTGAGCGGGAAGACCACCGCCCGCACATGCCCGCGGATCATCCGGCGCGGGATCGGGCCAACCAGGCTGTCGCGGCTGTCGCGGGAGTTGGGGCGGTTGTCGCCCATGAGGAAGTACGATCCCTCCGGCACCTGCAGCGGGCCGAAGTCGCGCAGGTTTTCCCTTGCGTCAAAGGGCTGCTCGACCCGCGCGCCGTCGATGTAGAGGTCGTTCCCGCGCAGCTCGATCGTCTCCCCGGGCATGCCCACCACGCGCTTGACGCGGTAGCGCCCGTCGGTGTTGGGGTATTTGCAGATCACGATGTCAAAGCGCTCAGGGTCGCCCAGCAGGTAGTCGTACTTGGTGGTGATCATGAACTCGCCGTTGTGCAGGGTGTTCATCATCGACTCGCCGTCCACGCGCACCGGCTCGAAGATCAGCGTGCGCACCGTGAGCGCCAGCGCACCGGCGACCACAAAGACCATGATCCACTCGTAGATCTCACGAATCAAGCTCTTCTTTTCCTTCTTGTCCGTCTGTTCCGTCTCCCCCGCGGGGGTCTGCTCGCGCTTTCTCAGCTTCATGCTCCGCTCCTTGCTCAAAGCCCCGCCTCGGGGGTCTCCCCCTGCGGAGCGTGTTCGAGAATCTTCTTGAGGCGCTTGAGGAAGACGACGCGGTCGAGCATCACGACCCGCCCGCAGCCCTCGCAGCGCATCTTGATGTCCGCGCCGGTGCGGGTGATCTGCCAGATGCTGCTGCCGCAGGGGTGCGGCTTTTTCATCAGCACGCGGTCGCCCAGGGAAAGTTGCTCGTCCATCTTTCCGTCTCCTTTTGCCCGGGGTGTATTATATCAGCCGCCGGGGTCCATTTCAAGGCGCGTCACTGCCCGTCGATGCGGTGGATGCGCTCGCGCAGGCGCATCATCTTCTCGTCGGTCTGGTGGATCACCTCGGCGCACTCGCGCAGCTCGCGCATGATGGCCTCGCTGTCCTCGACCTGCTTTTTGTACTGCATGTCGTGGTCGAGGGTCGCCCAGAAGTCCATGGCGATCGTGCGAATCTGCAGCTCGCAGCGCACGGGCCGCTCCGAGTCGGAGAAGCTCACCGGGATCTCGACGATCAGGTGGTAGCTGCGGTAGCCATTGGGCTTGGGGTTTTTGATGTAGTCCTTGACCGCGATGATCGTCACGTCGCGCTGGCGGGCGAGCATTCGGGCGATCTCGTAGATGTCGTCGATGTAGGCGCAGAGCACGCGGATGCCCGCGATGTCGGAGAGGTGCGCCTGCATGGCCTCGACGCTGACCTCGCAGCCCATGCCCCGCAGCTTGCGGGCGATGGAGGAGGGCTTTTTCAGGCGGCTCTCGATGAACTCGATCGGGTTGCGCCGGTAGCGCACGGACAGATCCTTCGAGAGAACCTCCAGCTTGGTGCGCATCTCCAAAATGGCGCAGTGATAGCGCATCATCACCTCCTGATACAGGCCCTCCTGAGCGAAGACGTGTTCGCTGTCGTAGGGGATGATGTCGGTATCGATCGCCAAAGGTCCGCGCAGCTCGTTGTTTCTCATGGTCTTCTCCGTTCGCCGCCCTCGCGGCGCTTTGTTCATCCCATCATATCACATGGGTTTGCGCTTGTCCATGCAAAGCGCGCTTGTCCCGGCGCGGCCTTCTATGCTACAATGACTCTGGCGCAATCCCGCCAATCCAGCAATTGAAAGGACCTAAAAATCATGGATCATACCGCCGAAATCACCCGCTCCGAGCACCGCGCGCTCGTCTTTGCGATGAACCGCAAGGCCGCCGCGTCCTTTGCCCGCTATCTCAAGAGCCACGACGCCTCCCCCGAGACGATCATCGCCATCGACCTGGACACCCGCGAGCTGATCCTGCAGGCGAAAAACGCCGCCGAGGACGACATCCTCGTGCTCTCGGGCGAGGAAGACGTCTTTGACGTGGAGGAAGAGGTCATCGAGGAGAACGAAGAGGTGCTCGTCGAGGTCGACGAGGACGAGCTGACCCCCGAGGGGCAGGCCTGAGCCTCCGGCCTTCATCCACCGTGAAAAAAACGCTCCAAAAATGGGTCGGCATGCCGCTGATCCTGCTGCTCTTCGCGCTCATTCTGCTCATCGGCCTGAAAAACGGCGAGCTGGCCGCGGCCGCCCGGCTGCTGCGCGCGCTGCGCCCCTGGAAGACGATCGCCGGGGCGACGGGGCTGGTCGCCCTGTATCTGCTGATGGATGCGATGGGGCTGCACGTCGCCCTGCGCAGCCTGGGCTGGAAGGTGCCCTTCCGCCATACGCTGATGGTCACCGTGCGCGGGCAATACTACTACTACATCACCCCCGGCGCCTCCGGCGGGCAATTTGCGCAGGTCTACTACCTGCGCGAGCTCGGCGTGCCCACGGGGGTGTCCACCTGTGTGCTGGTCAGCCATTTCGTCACCTTCCAGGGCATGCTCGCCCTGCTCATGGTGCTCTTTTGCCTGCCCCAGCGGGCCTTCATCCTGCGCAACATCGCGCCCCATCTGCCGCTGCTCGTCCTGGGCTTTGCGGTCAATGTCGCGATGGTCGGCTTCACGCTGCTGTGCGCCTTCAGCCGCGGGCCCATCGCCCTGCTCATCGCCGGCATCGCCTCCCTCGCGCGGCGCTTCCGTCTGAGCCGGCATCCCGAGCGCCTGGAAAAGCGCCTGCACGGCACGGCAAACCTCTTCCACGACAACATGCAGACCATGCGCGCCCATCCCGCTGGCCTGGCCTTCCAGTTTCTCTTCGCGGGGCTGCAGCAGCTCTGCCTGATGCTGGTGCTCTATCTGTGCTATCGCGGCCTGGGCGAGGACAGCGCGAATCCCCTCCAGATGATCGGCATGGCGCTGGCGCAGTACGTCTCGGCGGCCTATGCCCCCACGCCGGGCGCATCCGGCGCGCAGGAGGGCGTCTTTGCGATCTTCTTCCAGCGCCTTTTGCCGGATGGCAAGACCTTTGCCGCGATGCTCCTGTGGCGGCTGACGACCTTCTATCTCCCGCTGCTGCTCAGCGTGGTCTCCATCGCCCTCTACCGCAAGCGCAAGCTGCGCGCCGAAGAGCTGCACTGAGCATCCCCCCGATAGACGCTCAAGCCCCCGCCGATGGCGGGGGCTGTTTTGCGCCCTCAGTCCGTTTGCCGCCCCTTCATCGCCTCCAGCGCGCCCCGGAGCGCCTCGGGGATCGGCACGCCCATGCCGGCGGCGTTCTCCACGATCGACAGTCCTTCCGCGGCGATGAACCACAGGCAGCTCGCCCCCGTGACCGCCGAAAAGGACACCCCCGCCCCGCTTTGCACCGCAAAGTCCAGCAGCGCCGAGAGCGCGACCACCCCCAGGATCAGCGCCTTTTTCATCAGCCCGAAAAAGGCCGCGCCGGAGGAGAGTCCCCCGTTCTCCGTCTTCATGCTCCGGCCCATAAGCGCGCAGAGCAGCCCCGTCGCGTAGTCCAGCGTCATCGTCGCCAGCAGCGCCAGGAGCAGCGGCGGCAGCCCCGTGAAAAACGAGAGCACCGCGCCAACCCCGGCCGCAAAGACCCGCAAAAGCTCAGCCTTCATCCTCTTTCTCCCCTCTCTCGTCCCTGTTCCCGCGCGGTTCATCCATCCCGTCCCTCCCCATCGCAAGCAGCGAGCCGATCATCAGACCCAGCGCGACCCCGGCAAACAGCCCGATCATCCCGCGCCTCCTGCGTCCGAGAGGACCATCAGGTCAAAGGCGGTCTGCGGCACGGCGGTCGCAAAAAGGCAGACGCCGCCCGCATCGCCCTGCACGCCCACGATGAGATCACAGGCCGTGCGCTTCTGGGAGAGGTTCGACAGGCTGCCGATGGGACCCGCGCCCTCGTCCAGCACACAGAGCCGCCAGCCCAGCACCCGCCCCGGCATGCCCGAGGGCAGGGCGATCGTCTTTTGCTTGAGCGTCACGCTCGATCCCCCCTCCAAGAGCTCATAGTCTGCCCAACCCGAGGTCGTCACGCGGACGCGGTCCGCGCGGATCGCAGACGGCCCCGCCGGGCCCCGCTCGCCGCGCTCTCCCCGCGCGCCCGCTTCGCCCCTGGGGCCTTGGATCGCGTCCAGGTCGTGCCATGCGCCCTGCGCGTCCTTGTAGCGCAGCAGCCCGCGCAAAATGGTGATGCCCGCCATCTTCTTCCTCCTCACGCATCCTTTCCAACATCCAAGGGGAGGCGCTTTGCCATCCCCCGATCCCCTTTACTGCTTCACGCAGAGCACGTACACCTGCAGCGTCGCGTTGCTCGTCCCGGACGTTGCCACATTCCGAAACCCCCAGGAGACCTGTCCGCTCGAAATGAGAAGCTGTAATGGGGGCAAAAAACTCGCATAGTCGCCATCCAAATACCATCCCGCAATGCCCACCGCAGTGTAGCCGGCGGGCGGGGTCACAGCGATGCGGCCGTATTTTTTATCGCCATTTGGGATCTGGATGCCCGTCTGAGTGACCGAGATGATCTGAACCCCCACCGATTTGAAGATATGACTGTTTGACATCGCTTCCCTCTCCTCCATGATTAACTGGCCGTCACGGATGCTTTGGGGACGAGCAAAATGATGAGGCTGGTACTGCCCGAAATTGTGCCGGAAACCGTAACCCTTCCTGCCACATCGGTGTTGATCGTCCAGTTGCTGATTTGCGCGGACGGCGTGCTCATCTCATAATGTGCGCAGACCATGTCGGTCGTCACCCCCGCGACGTTCTTCGTGACGGGGAGGCTGGAGATCGTGCCCATATTGACCCACAGCGCCTTGCCGCCCTTGGTGGCCACGGCGGCCTCGACCTGCTGGATGCGCGTCTCCAGCGCGCCCGTCGCGTCGTCAGAGAGCGTCAGGGTCGTGATCTCGGGGTTCTCCGGCTGGGCATAGAGCGCGCCCGGCCCGTCCAGCCCGCGCGGCAGGCCCAGGTTGAGCCGGGGCGCCTGCAGCGTACCCGTGATCGTCGCGTAGGCCGCGTCCCGCGCCACGTCCTCGACCGTCCCGATCGTGAGCTGTGGGATGTAGCTGTCCGCGACGACCTGCGCCGCCGCGTTTGCCGCGAGTGCCGCCTCGTCCGCGCGGGTCGCCGCCGCGTCCGCCCCCGCGATGGCCGTATCGCTCGCCGTGACGATCTCGCGGATCGACTGGCTTACGCTCGACGCGGCGTTGTTTGCATTGTGGGCCGCCGAATTGGCCGCATCCCGCGCGCCATAGGCCGCCTGTGCCGCCGCGCCGGCGCTCGAGGTCGCCGCGATGGCCGCCTCCTTCGCCTGGCGCATCGCCTCGATCTGGGCCAGGAGCGCCGGGAGATCGGGCACGACGTGCTCCGGGTCGACGGTCGCGTCGGTCGAGGTGCGCGTCACCGTGCCGTCCGCCCAGTAGATCGCCGTGCTCACCCCGTCCGTATCCGCCTTGATGACCAGCGAAAAGCGCCCGGTCTGCGCGTAGCAGGCCTGCGGCAATGCCAGGCGCGCCACATTCCCCGAGGCCGTCCCCGCGACCGCGACCGTCGTCTCGTCCGCGCGGATGAACCAGCCCGTGATCGTCGCCCCCGTCAGGGGGACGGCCGCACCGCCCCGCGTGAGCGCGATCTCAAAGGCCGCCGCCCCGCGATCGCCCTCGGCAAAGAGCCGCCCCAGGCGATCCAGCCGCACGCCCTCCGCCAGATCCACCGTGCGCGAGAGCACATTTTGCACCGCCATTTAGTCCCTCCTGTGTTGCAGGGCGATCAGCGCCGCCCCTGAATCCCGCATCCTGTCCACCCACTTGATCCCCGCGATCTCGTGGACAATCTCCTCGCCGCCCGTCCCGACCGTGACGCGGCGCACGCCGGAAAAGGCCTCCAGCAGCGCCGCCTCGGTCAGCCCGGCAAAGCCCGCGACCAGATTGCCCGTGCTCCCGGACGGCTCGCAAAAGAGCGCCTCAAGCGTCCGCCCCCGGTCGGTCGTGATCCGCATGGTCCTCCTCCTTTCGCATCCCCTCGGCCAGCGCGTCCAGCCCCTGCGCGACCAGGATCAGGCGCTGGCAGTTCTGCAGGCCGCTCACGCTGATGCCGCCCAGGATCGTCTTCAGGTTCTCGATCAGCCCGTACTTGTTGAAGACGCTTCCGCCGTCGTTGATCGTCATTTAATCCGCCCCCATGTAGTAGATCGTTTCGGTGCTCGCCTCCACGCCCGTCACCAGCCGCCCGCGCCATGCGCCCGCCGGCTCATAGCCCCCACCCGCGCTGCCAAAGAGCCATCGGTTTTCGACCGTCCGGCTTGCGCTCACGCCGGTGACGACCTGCCGGCTTTGCCAGCTCACGTTGCGCGCCGTGCCGTTTGCATCGGAAAATCGCAGGTATCCGTTCAGGGTCGTCTGGTCGGATGTGAGCTGATCCACGCGGATGTACCCCGCGTCGGCCAGGGTAGCGGTCACATAGCCCGCCAGGTCGATCCGGTTTGCCTGGCTCTTGATGGTCGTGGCGGTCTGGTTGATGAGCGAGGCGATCCGGTTGCCGCTCAGGTCGACCGAGGAGACCTTTGAGGCGATCTGGTCGGCCTGGATCGTGAGCGTCGCGCTGTGCCGCCCGACGACCTCGCCCAGCGCGTCCACCTCCGTGCGGCTGGCCCGCAGGCGAATCTCCTGATCCGCCCGGTCGATGCGACGGGACAGGCGCGCGGCGCTCGCCCGGCTCTCCCGCGCCGCCTCCCCGATGCGCTCGAGCAGAAATTCCGGCCCCTCCCGCGCGTAGCGGCGCACGATCTCCTCCGGCGCGAGCAGCTCGAGCTCCGCCTCCTCCGGGCGCGCACAGTCCGCCCAGGTGATGCGCATGATCCGGCGGACGAGCGCCCCCTCGGGCAGGCACAGGCGCAGGTTCTGCCCCAGGCAAAAGCCATCCAGCGGCTCGCCCGTGACTACCGACAGGTCGCGCAGGCGCAGGCACAGGGAAAGGGCCGGCTCCGCTCGGCTTTGAAGGAAGCGCCGCGCCGCCGCCAGCGCCTCGTCCTCGCCGATGTCCTCGGGCAGGCTGAGCGTTCGGGCGATCGTGCCGTGCGCCTCAGCCGCCGCTCCCAGCAGCGCCCCGCCGGGCAGCTGCGGCGAGAGCGCGAGGGTCGCCAGGTTCTCCCGCGTCCGCATGACCTTGGCCGCCAGGACATTGCGGCAGAGCCGTCCCTCGGCCTCTACCGCCTCGCGCCGGGCGACCAGCCCCAACGTGAAGCGGTCGCCCTCATAGAAGGCGCGCGGGCCGAAGGAGGGATGCTGGGCGAGCAGCTCGCGCAGGCAGGCGAGCGCGCTGCGCCCCGCGCAGGGCAGGGTCACCTCCTCCTCCAATTCGACCACGCCGACCTGCCAGCGCGTGCCCGAGAGCAGCGTCCGAAGCACCGCCTTGGCCTGCCCACGCAGGGGCTGCGTGTCCACCGGAAAGACGCGATCCTCCAGCAGGCTGAGCGCGCCGCGGAGCTGCGCCTTCCCCAGCCCCGCGCAGGGGTCCTCCGTGATCGACTGCACGCGGTAGACCCCCGATTCCCCATTGGGGAGGGTCACCCGCACAAAGGCCCCCAACGGCGGCAGCTCGCCCCTCGGCGCCTCCAGCGTCGCACGTGGATCGTCCTCTGTGAGCGCGGCGGACATGCGCCCGCGCAGCTCGCGCAGGGGCTGCATCGCCCCGTCCAGCTGGATCATGCTCGCCCTCATCGCCTCAGCCCCCTTGAAACAAACTCGACCGTACAGGGCGCGTCCGAAGAAAAGAACACCCGGCCGCGCCCGGGCGGCAGGAAGAGGTCGTCCGCACTCTGGGGCGTGCGGCAGAGCAGGCGGGGCGCGGGATCCGTGAGATGCAGGACATGCGCCGCGTCGTAGGAGAGCGACAGCGTCCCGCCCGCCGGGACGTCCAGCCCCAGAAAGGTCATCCGCGTCGCCCCCGCGCAAAGCTCGAGCTGCCTGAGCGTCGCCTCGGGGCGGATCTGGGCGGCGACAAAGCTGCCCAGCCCCTCGGCCGAAAGTGCCCCTTCTCCGGATGTGCCGCGCAGGGCGATCCGCCGCGCCGCCGCCTCCCAATAGGGGAAGGGCGCGTCAAAGACGAGCGTCAGGCGGTCGCCCCAGCGCAGGGTCGAGCTCTCGGGCAGCTCGCGCAGGCGCACGAAGAGGCGCTCGGAGGGTCGGGACGAGAGCGTCAGCTCCCGTCCCCCCTCCGCCCAGGCATAGACGCGCGAGAGCACCGCCCGCCGCCGCGCCGCGTCCTGCTCGTGGACCTCAAAGCCAAGGCGCACGCGCATCCCCCCGGACACCCGGGGCAGGGGCGCGCCGAGCGTCGGCAGCACCTGCGCCTCCAGCAGGATCGCGCGCGGGTCGATCTCGCAAAAGGCCCGCCCGTCCAGCGCCGCGTCGATCAGCGCCTTCATTCGCCCGCCCCCACGGTGATCACCGCGATGCCGTCGAGGATTTCCGCCCAGAGCGCCATGCCCATGAGCGCAAAGCTCTCGCCGACGGCGGTCTGGTAGTTGCCGCCCGCATGGAAGCCGATCAGGTTGGTCGTGCCCTCGACCGTGTAGTCCAGGCCGAGCTGGCGGAACTGGGAATCGCCCGGGTCCGCGTAGTAGAGCACGAGGTTGTCCGCAGGGACCGCGATGACCTTCCCCGAGGGGATCTCCGAGCTGAGCACGACCGCGCTGGCCCCCATGAAGTCGCGGATGTACTGCATGCCAAAGGCCGACTGCACCGTCAGCTGCGCCGCGCCCAGGTGGCGATAGGCGTCCAGGGTGTTCACGAAGACGACGATGCGCGAGGCGTCCCGGCGCAGGCGCTTGAAGCGGTCGACGACGCGGCCGACGGCCATCGCCACGGCCATCTGGAAGTCCGCCTCCTGCCCGGTCAGCGTGCCGGTCTGCAGGAAGGCGTAGAACTTGTCCAGCACGACCCCCTGCAGCTCGGAGAGCAGCGCGTCGTCCGTGCGCGCCACGGCGACCGCCGCGCCATAGCGCTCGACCGCCTCGATGGACACCGCCTTGGCGTATTTGCACAGCTGCAGCTGCGCCGTGGCGACCGCCTGCACGCTCGTCTGGCTGTAGGGGATCGCCTCGCCCTCGCCGACCGCGCCGTCCTCCAGCTCGACCTTGGCCGTGTAGCTCACCAGCGTCGTGCCGGGCTGCTTTCGGATCGGCCGGGTCACGCCCAGCACCTCGCGCAGCGCCTCCCAGCTCCTGCCAAAGCGCGTCACAAAGTCGACCTCCCGCGCGCGCACCGAGAGATTCGCCGCCTGCGTCAGATTCGTATGCTCCGCCATGGTCCTTTCCTTTCTCCCCGATGGGGACGTCCTGATCCTTGCCTGCCTGCCGATGCGCCGCTATCGCATGGTGCTCCCCCCTTTTCGTTTGCGCTTGTGCCCCACCTTAGAACCCGAAGAGCGCGTGGTGCCTGGCGATGGCCTCCTGGCGCAGGAAGGGATCCTTCATCGAGAGGATCTCCTCCCGGCTTGGGCCGTAGACCTGCTCGGGCGGGGTCTCGACCGCCGCGCGCCGGGGCGCGTCCGCCTGCGCCTCCCGCTTCTCCTGCCCGGCCAGCCGCGCCCTGGCCTCCTCTTCCTTTGTCATGCGCTCGAGCACCGCCTCCGCCTGCGCCGCGCTCAGGCCCAGCCCCGTGAGATAGCCGATGTTCATGCCTCTTCCTCCCTTTCCGCGCGTTCCCGCGCCGTCTCCTCCAGGCTCGGCCGCGCGAGGATCGCCGACACCTCGTCCACGCTGATGTTGGGCAGCTTGCGCAGGATCGTCTCCCGATCGAGCACCGCCTGCTCCGCCATGACCAGCTTCACCTGCTCCGCCTGATCCGCGATCCGGTTGCGCGCAAAGATCGGCGTCGCCTCCTTGCCAAAGAGCCGCGTGAGCGCGCGCACCGCCCCGATCACCTGATACTCGAAGTCGTCCGCCTGCTCGTCCAGCGGCTGATAGGCCGCGCGGATCTCCGTCGCCGTGCGCTTGCCCGAGGCGAGACGGCTGACGTCCAGCGCGCCAAAGTCCTCGTAGATGCCCGAACGGATGTGGTCTAGATAGGCCATGCGCGCCTCGTAGGGCACCTGCTGGACATAGGGCGTCACGCGCCCCTCGCCGCCCGTGTCGGCCTGGGCGATGTGCGTAAACTTCAGCCGGTCTCGAAAGCGCGCCAGCTCCGCGTCGCTCATCCCGCCGACGTTCTCCAGCAGCCAGTAGATCTCGGCGCAGTCCGCCAGGTCGTCCGCAAAGCCGGAGCGGATCAGGTCGAAGCTGTCGATCGCCTGACGCATGCCGACGATCGCCGACTGCCGGTAGCGCGAGCCGTAGAGGGGCACGATGGGCAGCGCGCCGCGCCCCGCCTCTCCGGGACGATAGGCCTCGCGCGCGCCCAGCGCGCAAAAGCCCTCGCCCGAATCGACCAGCCGCGTCATGCCCGCCTCCTCGTAGAAGCACGCCTGGATCGGCCTTCCCTGGGCGATGCGCCAGTAGCGAAGCCCCGCCCGCAGCGCGCCGCTCCCCTCGTCGTAGAGGGGCGCGAACTCGGTCATCGGGAAGACGTGCAGGCGGTCGACGTTCCAAAACAGATACGCCGCGCCGTGGGCGATCGCCAGCCGTCCAGCCGCAAAGAGCCGCTCGTCCACGTCCTCCCCCAGCCGCTCCTTGATCCCCGGGCGGGCAAAGCTGATGCCGTTGCCCAGGCTGTAAGCCGCGCGCTGGGTCACCAGGCGGCTGAAGAAGTTGGAGGCGATGCGGTGGTTGCTGGCGGTGTAGTCCTGCACGGCGCGTCCGGAGAGCGTGTAGAGCCGGCGCACGAACTCGCAGATCGTCACGTTCTGCTGTCGGTCATAGCAGGTCGCGATGCGCGCCAGCTCCAGCGCCTCGCTCCCCTCGTGCTGCTGGCGCAGGCGGCGCAAAAAGTCCAGCTTGTCCGCCGCGCGCTCATAGTCCTGATAGGTCAGCATGTTCCTCCCTCTCGGTCGTCCCGCGCCCGCCCGCTTCCGTCTTGGCGCCCGGTGCAACAAACTTCGACCAGCCCCAGTCTGTCCATTTGTCGTTCATCCCCGTCAAATTCGGCCCCGAGTCCTTTGGATTGCCATCGTTGTAGCGCGCGTCGATCGTGCGGTGGGCGCTGCAGGACTGATACACCGCGTGCTGAAGCCGCCCGTTGATCACGCGCTTGCCCGCATACACGCCCATATGCCCCTTTTTGCGGGGGTCCTTTCCGTCCGGTTGAAAGACCTCCATGCCGACCTCCAGTCCGTCGTAGCCGCCGAGGGCTTCGATCGTGCCCTTTTGCGCGAGATAACGGGTGTACTCCGTGGTGCATCCCTGTCCGCCCCGACGGTTCCGCGCCAGATAGGGATAGTTCGCGCAGTCGACCTGCTTCTTGGAAAGGCTGTATCCGCGGCCGCAATACGTCCACCCGGCGTTGCAATAGCGCTCCAGATTCTCTAAAAACCGCGCGACGCTCAGCGTCTCGTCCCCCGCGCCGGAATCGGCCGCCGTGGGCTCGGGCGCGACACAGCCGCCCGGATCGGGATCCAAATGCCGCCCCAGCAGCCGCTCCAGCCTTTCCAGGCTCTTTTTGCCAAAGACCCCGTCGACCTGCAGCCCCTGCGCCCGCTGAAAGGCTCGAACGGCCGCGCGCGTGCGGTCGCCATAGATCCCGTCCGCTCCCCGCGGGTCATGGCCCAGCGCGCAGAGCGCCTCCTGCATCCGGGCGATTTGGTCGTGCCTGGTCGAAAGATCCCGCCGAAAAGAGCGCTTACCGCTGTGGATGTTCTGAAGATGGGTGCGGCTGTTGGGGCCGTTCCCCGAAATCGTGGGCTTTGCCATCGGGCTCTCCTTTCCATGTTCCTTCAAAGGCAAGGGGACGCTCACCCAAGAAGCACGCCCCCTTCAAAGGGGCTGCGATAATCCTCCGCCCGCCGGTCGAGCAGCCGGCAGCAGCAGGCCGCGCTGTCGGGCGCGTCGTCGTGCGCCGCCTGATCCGTGTAGTCCAGAATCTGGGCGAGATAGGCCTCGTCCGTTCCCTCGGCCAGGGCGATGCTCGGCCAGTGCTTGCGCAGGTAGGTGCTGATCTTCACGAATTTGTTCTCCCGCTCGGTGTAGGGGCGGGTCAGCAGCCCCATGCGGGCGAATTCGCGCGCCAGATAGCCCCGGTCGGCGTTCTTCTCGCAGTAGAGCGGGGCGCAGGCATGCTTGCGGCAGAGCCGCGCGATCTCCGCCATCGCCTCGTCCACATGCCCCTTCCAGAGCCGCCCGTAGAGCACGATCGTCTCCCCATCCCGTCGGGCGAGGGTCAGCGCGGTGCAATCCCCGCCCCCATAGGCCGCGTCCACATGCGCGATGCCGCCATGGACGCGGGCTTTTTCCGTCTCCGGGGGCGCGCAGGGAAAGAGCGAGCCCTCCGCCGAGGCCCAGCGCCCCAGGATGTAGCGCTCGTAGGTGACCGTGTCGCGATACTCCGCCTTGAGCGAGGCGACAAAGGCCGCCGGAAGGAAGGGATTGTCCGTGAGGCCATACTGCTGGTGGTAGATCCCCGGCGTCTCGCGCAGGAAGCGGCAGAGCCAGTGCGTCGGGCCGCGCGGGTTGTAGGTGCCGTCAAAGCGCGAATACGCCCGATCCAGTCGGCTGGCCAGCAGGCGAAAGACCTCCGGATGCCAGTCGGCGACCTCGTCCCCGTAGGCGTACTTGACCGACGCGCCGCGCAGGCGCGAGGTGCCCGTGACCTTCTCCGCGCCGATGACCCAGCATTCCTCGCCAAAGAGGCGCACCGTGCCCTCCGCGGAGAGCGTCCCGACCAGCGCGCCGTAGCGCTCGCGCATCGGGCAGAGCAAGTTGCGCTCGACGGTCTGCCGGCTCATGCCCAGCAGCACGATCAGCCCGGGCTTGCCCGCCACCGCGCGGATGCGCAGGGGGATCACCAGGTTCACATCCAGCCAGGTCTTGCCCGAGCGGGTCGCCCCGCCCTTGAAGTTCCATCGCGCGTGCGCCTCGCGCAGGTAGGCGCGCTGCTTGGCGCTAAGCATCCGAAAGCGCCTGCAGAAACGCGTCCAGCCGCGCGAGCGCCTCCCGCTCCCCCGCGCCCGTCTCCAGCCTGCGGCTGAGCGCCTCCGCCGCCTTGATGCGCTCGGCGACCGTGGGGATCTTCCCCTCCTCGCCCATCGGCTCGCCGCGCATCACCCGGGTGTAAAAGGCGAAGATCTCCTCCGCCAGCGCCCCCTCTTCGCGCTCCGTCGTCACCGCCCCCTTTCGAGCGGGAAGGATAAGGGCAAAAAACGGTCACGAACGGTCAAGTTTTCAGGGGTGGCGAAAAAAGCGGAAAGCGCGGGCGAAAACGAAGAAAATCGGCCCGAAAACAGCAGGAAACCGGCGGGAAAGCCCGAACCCGGCCAAAAGAAAAGCGCCCCCGCAGAGGCGGGCACGCAAAGGCAGCCGGGCAGCTCCCCGAGCGAGCCGCTTTGGGCGCGTAGCCGGGGCACGCCGCGCCAATCCGGGACTTGTGGGCAACAAAAAAAGCCCCCCGATCGGGGAGCTCTTATGGGCGTTGGATATGCGGGCTCAGTTCTGCGCCGCCTTCTCGTCCATGTTGATGACCTGCTGTCCATCGTAGTATCCGCAATGCTTGCAGATGCGATGGCTGAGCATCATCTTCTGGCAGCGCGGGCACTTCACGATCGCCGGCGCGCTCAGCTTCCAATGCGTACGGCGCTTGCGGCCGCGGGCCTTGGATACTTTACCTTTCGGGACTGCCATGTTTACACCTCCTCTGTCTGATCCTCACCCAGCGTGGAGTACGGGGCATCGGGCATTTCCCGAGCCAGTGATGCCAATGCCGAAAAAGGATTTCTGTCAAAGGCATCCTTCTGGCATGAACATGTCGTCGTGTTGAGGTTGCAGCCGCAGACGTCGCACAGCCCCTTGCAGTCCTCGCCGCAGAGAATGCGGCTGGGCAGCTCCTGCAGCAGGGCGACGCGCACCGCGTCCGTCAGATCGAGCGTATGCCCCTGATAGAGATACTGCTCCTCGAGGATCTCGGGCGCCTTGGGATCGCCCTCGCGGCGGCGCGCATAGGCCTCGGAGAGCGCCGCGCGCACGGGCACGCGCGTCATCGTCAGGCAGCGCGCGCAGGGCGCAAGGATCGCCGCCTCGGCCGTGGCCTCGACGATCACGATCTCCTCGGTGATGCGGTAGACGCCGGACACGCGCACGGGCTCCTCGTAGGCGATCGCGTCGCCGCCCCAGAAATCCTCGGGCCAGGCCTCTCCCAGCTCGAAGGGAAAGTCGTATCCCTTGTGCTGGATGCCGGGCGTGATGTCCAGAATCATGCTACCCCCTCAAAATTGACCATTTGCCATTATACCGACTGGTGATTTGCTTGTCAAGCGCCAATCGCGCCGCGCTCAGAGCGCGGAGACGATCTCGTTGGTGTCCCTGGCGATGGGCAGCTCCTCGTTGGTCGCCAGGCGCAGGACCTTGATGGCCGAGTCGTCGGTGCTGATGACGCCGGCGTTGCCGCGCACGTTGCGGCTCTCGTCGATGCGCACGCCCAGGCAGGCCAGCCCGCGGCACACGTCGGAGACGACCGGGCAGTCGTTCTCGCCGATGCCCGCGGTGAAGACGATCGCATCCGCGCCGCCCACGGCGATGTTGTAGGCGCCGATGTACTTCTGCAGGCGGTATTCCCAGACGTCCAGCGCGTTTTGCGCCTGCTGGTCGCCTTTTTCAGCCGCCATCTGCACGTCGCGCATGTCGGAGGAGACGGAGAGGCCCGCAAAGCCGGACTTCTTGTTGAGCACGTCGAGCATCTGGTGGATGTCCATGCCGGTGTGGTCCATGATGTACTCGAGCACCGCGGGATCCAGGTCGCCCGAGCGGCTGCCCATGAGCAGGCCCTCCAGCGGCGTGAGGCCCATGGAGGTGTCGACGACCTTGCCGTTCACCACCGCGGAGAGGGAGGAGCCGTTGCCCAGGTGGCAGATGATCAGCTTGCAGTCCTCCGGGGTCTTGCCGATGTAGCGCGGCGCCTCGCCCGCGATGAAGCGATGGCTCGTGCCGTGGAAGCCGTAGCGGCGCACCTTGAGCTCGGTGTAGTATTTGTAGGGAACGCCGTAGAGATAGGCCTTGGGCGGCATGGTCTGATGGAAGGCGGTGTCGAAGACCGCGACGTTGGGCTTGCCGGGCATGACCTGCTGGCAGGCGCGGATGCCGGCGATGTTGGCCTTCTGATGCAGGGGGCCCAGCGGGACGAGCTCCTCGATCTGCGCCAGCGTCTCGGGGGTGATGAGCGCGGAGCCCTTGAAGGTCTCGCCGCCGTGGAGCACGCGATGGCCGCAAGCGCCGATCTCGTCGAGGGAGGAGATCGCGCCGTTCTCCGGGTCGGTCAGCGCGGCCAGGACGGCCGAGAGGGCCTCGGAATGGTCGGCCATGTTGCGCTGCATCTCGATGCCCCGATCGGTGCCCACAACCTTGTGCTTGAAGTGCGTGCCTTCGATGCCGATGCGCTCGACCATGCCCTTGGCCTGGACCGACTCGTCCGCCATGTCGATCAGCTGATACTTGAGCGAAGACGAGCCCGAGTTGATGACCAGAATCTTCATGAAAAATCTCCTCCGTGCCTCTATTTTTGAGATTGCCTGATCTCAGGAAGTATATGTCTAAATTATACCATAATGTCCCCGTTTGTAAACCAGAAAAAGCGCTTCTCGAGATAAAACGCTGGACTGTGAATCTGCTTTTCGACACAAGCTATCCCCTATCAAAATGCGTGAGGTACTCCCCATTGGCTTTCTCGGCCTTGACAAGTCCTCTTTTCGAAGTACACTGTCTATAGACTGATTTTCTAAGTTCACCACGCTGAGAAAGGATGGCTGCTATGAAAATTCTCATGATCGTCGGCTCCCTGCGTCAAGGTTCGTACAATCGCCAGCTTGCCAGGCAGGCAGCCCAGCTCCTGGAAGGACACGTCCAGATCCAGTTTTTGGATTACGCCGATCTCCCGATGCTCAATCAGGACATCGAATTCCCTGCTCCCAATTCGGTCGCGCGTATTCGGCGTGAAATCGAATCTTCCGACGGCCTATGGTTCTTTACCCCAGAATACAACGGAAGCATCCCCGGCGGGCTGAAAAACCTTCTAGACTGGGCAAGCCGAACCTATATCCCCAACGACCCCAACCTTGTTACGGCACTCAAGGGCAAAAAGGCTGCCGTCTCCGGTGTGGGTGGCCGCGCAGCAGCAGGGCGCTCGCGCGAGGCGCTGGTGAACGTGCTCAAATTTATTCAAGTCCATGTGATGGAAACGCCGCAGACGGGTGTCGCGCTCGTTGGGGAAGACTGGTCGCAGGCGGATCTTGTGCTCAAAGCCGAGGACGCACATACGCTCCAAGAGCAAGCCGATGCCTTCCTGAAGTTCCTCCAGGCGTAAAGCAAAATCCCCCGGGGCATTGAATCCGCCCCTATCCCGTGATAAAATGACTTTATGTGACTAAAACCATCCGGAATGGAAGGAGTATGCCCATGTCCGACATGTTTGCGCCGATGATCGAGCGCCTGAAGGCCAATCCCCGCACCATCGTCTTCACCGAAGGCGAGGACGCCCGCATCCAGGAGGCGGCCGCGCGCCTGCTCTCCGAGAAGATCCTGAAGGTCATCCTGGTGGGCGACCCGCAGAAGATCGAGGAAACTTCGCGCAAGGGCGGCTACGACATCGCAGGCGCGACGATCTACGACCCGAAGACCTACGAGGGCTTTGCCGAGATGGTCGAGACGATGGTCGAGCTGCGCCGGGGCAAGATGAGCGCCGAGGAGTGCGCCGCCGCCCTCTCCCGCGGTAACTACTTTGGCACGATGCTCGTGAAGATGGGCAAGGCCGACTGCCTTCTGGGCGGCGCGACCTACTCCACCGCCGACACCGTGCGCCCCGCCCTGCAGCTGGTCAAGACCAAGAAAGGCGCGTCCCTGGTCTCCTCCTGCTTCATCCTCGACCGCGACTTCGGCGAGGAGGGCCTGCGCCGCCTGGCCATGGCCGACTGCGCGATCAACATCGACTACCCCGACACCCTCGACAAGGCGACCGGCGAGGTGCGCCAAAGCGGCGCGTCCAAGCTGGCCGAGGTCGTCCTCTCCACCGCCGAGACCGCCGCGCTCTTTGGCATCGACCCCAAGATCGCCGTGCTCTCCTTCTCCACCAAGGGCTCGGGCAAGGGCGCCACGGTCGAGCTGAGCCGCGAGGCGACCGCCATCGCCAAGGAGCGCGCGCCCCAGCTGGCCATCGACGGCGAGCTGCAGTTTGACGCGGCGGTGTCCATGGAGGTCGCCCAGGTCAAGTGCAAGGGCAGCGACGTCGCCGGCCAGGCCAACACCTTCGTCTTCCCCTGCATCGAGGCGGGCAACATCGGCTACAAGATCGCCCAGCGCCTGGGCGGCTACGCGGCCTACGGCCCGATCCTGCAGGGTCTGGCCGCGCCGATCAACGACCTCTCCCGCGGCTGCAACGCCGAAGAGGTCTACCGCATGAGCATCATCACGGCCTGCCAGGGCTAAGCCGCACCCCGCGGGACGCCCGAGCGCTGACCCGCAGGATTCCCCACACGGAGCGGCCGCGCGCTGCTCCGTGTGCTTTATTTGCCCCGCGCATTTCTCCCATCGAAAGGACGGACATGGATTTCACCTTCATCGCCGAGCATCTGCCCGAGTTTGCGGGCGGTGCGGCGCTCACCCTGCGCTTTGGCCTGCTGGGCGTGCTCTGCGCGACCCTGCTGGGCCTGGCGTGCAGCGTCGTGCTGCATTTTTCGATCCCCCTGCTGCGCCCGCTCTCGGCGGCCTACATCGAGGTCGCGCGAAACACCCCGCTGCTGGTGCAGCTCTTCTTCCTCTACGCGGGGCTGCCGCGCGTGGGCGTGCGCCTCTCGCCCGAGGCCTGCGCGGTCATCGGCCTGACCTTCCTGGGCGGGGGCTACATGGCCGAGGCCTTCCGCTCCGGCCTCGAGTCGATCGACCGCGCCCAGCGCGAGGCGGGCGAGTGCATCGGGCTGACGCGCGGGCAGAACCTGCGCTACGTCCTGCTCCCCCAGGCGCTGGCGACCGCCGCCCCCGCGCTCTTTGCCAATGTGATCTTCCTAATCAAGGAGACGAGCATGTTCTCCGTCCTCTCGATGATGGATCTGATGAACGTCGCCGACGTGCTGCGCACCTCGGGCGGGCGCACGATGGAGGTCCTGCTGATGCTGGCGGTCTGCTATCTGCTCCTGCTGGTGCCGATTTCGCTCTTGGGCGCTCTGGTGGAAAGGAGGCTGCGCTATGCCGGCTTCGGGCTACCGGATTCTGTTTGAGGGGATCAACTTCCTGCGGCTGCTGGGCGGCCTGTGGGTCACCCTGCGCATCGCGCTGATCACCATCGGCCTCTCCTGCCTCTTCGGCCTGGCCTTCGGGCTGTGCCTGGTCTCCCGCTCGCGCGCCCTGCGCGCGCTGTGCCGGCTCTGGCTGGAGCTGGTGCGCTTCATGCCCCAGCTCGTGCTGCTCTATCTGGTCTACTTCGGCTTTGCGCGGCTCTTCGGCTGGGATCTGTCCGGCGAGGCCAGCGCGGTGCTCGTCTTCACCTTCTGGGGCACGGCCGAGCTGGGCGACCTGCTGCGCGGCGCGCTCACCTCGATCCCCCGCCATCAGCGCGAGAGCGGCGCGGCGCTGGGGCTCACGCGCCTGCAGGTCGCGCGGTTCATCCTGATCCCGCAGACCCTGCGCCGCCTGCTCCCCCAGGCGATCAACCTGTGCACGCGCATCGTCAAGACGACCGCGCTGGTCAAGATGATCGGCGTGGTCGAGGTGCTCAAGGTCGGCCAGCAGATCATCGGGCAGTATTACCGCCAGCCCGACGCGGCCTTCTGGGTGTACTTTGCGGTCTTCGTGCTCTATTTCATCGTGTGCTGGCCCATTTCGCTGTTCGCCAAGCGGCTCGAACGGCGCTGGGCCTGAGGAGGACAGTCAATGAAGGAAATCCTTCGCGTAGAAAATGTGGTCAAGGGCTTCGACGGGCAGGACGTGCTGCGCGGGGTCTCCCTTTCCCTGGAGGAGGGCAAGGTCGTGGTCGTCGTGGGCCCCAGCGGCTGCGGCAAGAGCACGCTCCTGCGCTGCATCAACGGGCTGGAGGCGATCGACGGCGGGCGCATCCTGCTGGACGGCGAGGTCATCTCCGGCCGGGGCAAGGCGATGCACCTGGTGCGCCAGCAGGTCGGCATGGTCTTCCAGAGCTACGACCTCTTCCCGCACATGAACGTCATGGAGAACGTCCTGCTGGGGCCGACCCGCGCCCTGCGCAGACCCCGCGCGCAGGTGCGCGAGGAGGCGCTCGCCCTGCTCGAGCGCGTCGGCCTGTCGGGCAAGGAGGAGGCGCTCCCCCGCACCCTCTCCGGCGGGCAGAAGCAGCGCGTGGCCATCGTGCGCGCGATGCTCATGCACCCCCGGCTGCTGCTGCTGGATGAGATCACCGCGGCGCTCGATCCGGAGATGGTCTCCGAGGTCTTAAACGTCGTCATCGACCTGGCGGGCGACGGCATGACCATGGCGATCGTGACCCACGAGATGCGCTTTGCCGAGGCCGTGGCCGACGAGATCGTCTTCATGAGCGAGGGTCAGATCGTCGAGCAGGCGCCCCCGGAGGCGTTCTTCCACCACCCGCAAACCGAGCGCGCCGCGCGCTTTTTGCAGAGCTTTTCCTACACGCCCCGCCGGCGGGACGAAAAAAGGGGTTGACAAGCGGTCACCACGCGGTTATACTCAGCCCATCAAAGCAAAGGAGGATCCGGCGATGAAGAACCTGCGTCAGTGCTGTCTGTGTTCCCAGGGCCGGGCCCCTGCGGAGCTTTGTTTGCGTTGACCGCAAGCAGATCGTCCAAAGCGCCCGGCAAGCAAAGCACTTGCCGGGCGCTTTTTATTGAACCAAGGAGGCGCGCCATGATCCGCTATCCCTCGGCCTTTCGATGTTGACGAAGCCCCAACCCCCGGCGCCCCGCGCGCCCTTTCCCGCCCCCATCCCCCCCACGACCCACAAGGAGGAAAACAAGAAAAGAAACGCTTTGTTTGGCCTACACCACGCCCGGATAAACGCCCTGGCCCTGTCCGCCGGCGCCGCCGCCGTCCGCAAGCTCGGTGAGCTCCGCCGCCCGGGGGCGCTC
>R15__coassemble_459_pt1 | contig 37628 bp, 36 predicted proteins | sample R15__metabat2_low_PE_033 | metagenome-assembled genome bin R15
CCTTTCCTATATTAACAAAAAAGGCCGCAGTTTGCGACCTTTTTTGACAGGCTGATGCCACCGGGTTTCCCGGTGGCATTTTCCGGATGCAGCGAAACCAGATACAGAAAAAGACGGCCAGCGCCGCCTTTTTCTCTTTGGAATGCCTTTCCGTCAGCCCTTCGCCCTCAGGAAGAGATAGACGAGGACCATCGCGATGCCCAGCAGGGCCAGTCCGGCGAGCATCGCGACGTTCTTCGGGCTGATCTTCAGCTCGTCGATCGGAGAGACGAAGAAGCCCATGCGCCGCGTCGGGGGGATCGTCATGCGCAGGAAGAAGACGAGGAGCACCGCTTCAATCGGGAAGAGCGCCAGGTTCTTGAAGATGCGCATGGCGTTGAAGAGGGTGTAGTTGCGCCCGAGCATCAGGTGATAGTAGGCCGCCATCACCGGCGTCTGGAGCACGATGTTCACAAGAACATTGACCGTGAACCGGGCGAGGGTCACACGCTTGACCGTGAGTTTTGCGCGGTAGAAGGTGAGCGCGAAGACGAGCGCGCCGGCCATCTCCGTCAGGGCGAAGAGCGGAAAATACACGCCGTCCGGATGGAGCACAAAGCCCAGGACGTCGGTGACCAGCGCCGTGAGCATCGCGAGCACCGGCCCCATGACCATCGCCCCATAGGCGTTGACCAGGAACTGCACGCCGATGTTCAGGTTGTCGCCGATCGGGATGCTGACGGTCTTGAGCGCGATGCGAAGCGCCGCCATGAGCGCTGCGAAGACGAGCATCTTCGTGCTGCTCATCTCGCTCGCCGCCAGGCGCCAATAGGCGCGGCTGAAGGGATGTGCGAACGTGTCGAGGGATTGGATACGCATTTTAGGCATGAAAAAACTGCCTCCTTTCTTCCGCAGAGGCAGTCCGTAGACAGCGGGATGCGCAGCAGGCACCGCGTTGCTCTCGCAGCTTCGTCCCATGGCAACTCCCCGTCCATGAGCACTTGACGCGCCTGCCGCTACTCTGCCAGTTGCGGTATACGCATTGTACCCCAGATCATCGCACTTGGCAAGCGGCCTTCTCCAAACGCGCCCAGAGCAATGCGCCCGCCTCATGCAGCCCGCCTCGGTCGTGCTCGCGCAGCATCACAGCGACGCGCGGCCGAAGCCGGTCCAGCGCAGGCCAACCGCCTTGCGGATCGGGCAAGCGGAGCACCTCTGCCAGAAGCGCCTCCCCCCTGTCGCTCATCGGAACGATCGAATCACGGAGGAGCCGCTGGGCAAAGCTCTGCGCCGGGGCAAGCGGAGAACGCCAGTCGATGTCTTCACAGGCCGGGACGCTCTCAGCACGCCGAACGATGTCCTTCAAGCAATCCCTTCCTGGGGAAAGGAAGAGAAGCCCTTCGCGCTCGCAGAGCAAAAGTCCTCGTCCCTCAAGCGCCGCGAGGAAGCCCTCTCTCGCCTGCGCGCCCGTGCGGCGCATACAATCGGTCACAAGAAGCGGCCCGCCCTCCGGAGCGATCCGCACAAATCCGCAAAGCCCCTGCGCGAGCATCGCCTCACGCACCTCGTCGCGCAGGCCTGCCGCGCTCAAATGCGCCATAGAACCTCCAGCTCGGCCTCTCCCATCGGCGTGCCCTCGCTCAGAAGGACATAGGACAGACGCAGGACGCCTCCGTCCGGATCCTGGGTGAGCGCCAGCGCGGTGGTCCTCGTCTGGATGGGCAGATCGCCGTAGGGAGTTGTCCATCGCCCGGGCAGGCACTGCCCAACAGCGAAGCTCAGATCCAATCCGGTTTCTCCTTCTCGAACGAGGTGCGCCTGGGTGTCGCTCAGGGTGAGCATGTAATGCGCCGCTTCAGCCCCGGGAAGGCTCCAGAAGAGCTGTGCGCCTTCCGGGATCTGTCTCAAGCGGCATCGCGCGGCGTGACGCTCCTCATAAGGCGCGCCCCCTTCGGGGGTCATGCGCGTCGTCAGGCGCAGGCGTCCTTGCACCTCGCTCATGCGCCCTCCCTTCGGGTCGATGGAATCAGCCCCCAGAGCAGGGCCAGGGCGAGGACGAGCAAGGTGGCGTTCATCGCGGGCGGGACGAGCGTTTCCTGCGCCACAGGATACGCACAGCCTGCCGCCGTCGAAAAGAGGATCAGCGCAGAGGGCAGGCGCAGCCGCGGAAGGAAGACGAAGGCGAGCAAACAGAGCAGATCGACCGCCAGCCACGCGCCCATCGACGCACCGGGCGCAAAGAAGAGCGCGGCGGCAGAGAGCATGAGGGCCTTTTCGAGCCTCCCCTTGGGCTTGGCGCTTGCGGCGAGGCAAACAAAGCACGCGAGCCCCATGAGCGCGAGACCGTGCATGAGCTGGACAAAATGCGCCTGGGTGTAAAACGGCGAAACCGCTTCCCAATCGATCTGCGCAACGCGGCTGAGCATCGCATACTCGGGCATCTCCTCAATGGCAGCCCTTGGAAAGAAGGAGAAGAGCGAGGGCGATCCCGTGGCATAGGGCGGCACGCCCAAGAGCACGCTGAGCGGGCTGAGCATCGCCTTCGGCGCGGGGACGCCCAGCGCGATGCCGGGCAACATCGGCAGGACATAGCCCAGAGCGGCCAATCCGACCTGCTTCCCCCCTCTGCCCCGTTCGCTCAGCGCCCAGGGCAGCGCGAGCAGACACACGCCCGAGAGCGAAGCGGAAAGGCCAAAGAGCAGCGCACCCCGCGCCGTGCCGCGAAGGCGCAGGGAGAGCCCCAAGAGGAGCATCGCAAAGACCTCCGTCCGGCATGCGCACGCCGCGCAGAGAAAGCCCTGAGGCAGGATCAGGCCCAGGAGGAGAACAAGCTCCGCGGTAAGGCCCGAAGGGCGCCTGCGCTCCGCCTCTTCTGCGGCCAGAAGGCACATGAGCTGATAGGACGCGATGGCAAAGAGCTTGAGCGGATACATCGCGTAGACGGGGAACCGCGCGATGAGCGCGATCAGCGCCTGCATCGGGATGGACAGCGACCCGGACGCGGCGGCAAACCCATCCCGCTCCATCGTGCGGATCATGGGCTGCAGCGTCTGAACAAAGGCATAGGTCTTCTGATTGATCGCCAGCAGGCTGATCTCAAAGCCGATGAGGAGCAAGCCCATGCGCAGGAGCAGCCGGCCGCCCCCCGCGCGATGACGCCAAACCAGAATCAGAAGCACGAAGGCATGCACGCCCATCGCCAGGAGCAGGAACTGCTTTCTCTGATCCCAGCCCCCGATGTCGTTGAGGTTGTACAGCGGCCCCGAGGAGATGTTTCGCAAAAACTGCATCGCCGGCAGGAGCAGTGCCAGCAGGCTTCCCCACAGGCGCATGCGCCAACGGAGCAGGCAATCGAAGGCGGATAAGCGCCCAAGGATTCCCTGGATTCTCGTTTCCATCAGCCCTCACCTCCCATCGCAAGCCCGCGCCGCTTGCGCATGGCCACCAGCAGATCGCGCCCGACGAGAAACAGGGCGGCGAACATCATCAGCGCGAGCACCCGTTCATCCATCGGCCTTTGGCGCGTGAGAAAGGTCATGTAGCTTCCTAGGGATGCGCCCACGACCAGAAGCGGCATAAAGCGCCGGTCGGGGCGCTTCAGCGCATAGAGCAGGGAGAGCATATCGGCCAAAAAGAAGTATCGGTCGTGGATCTTGGGCAGGACAAACGGCAGGAAGAGCGCCCAGAAAAGCGCAAAGGCCAGCGTCTGCTCGGGCGCGATTTCTGCGCTGTGGAGCAGCCAGTACAAGACGAGGGCGAGGGTCAGCAGGGCGGCGGCGATGAGTGCAGCCTGCTGGAGCGTCGGGAAGAGCGCGGCATTCAGGTAGGGATTGGTGCCCTTGGCGTCGATCCCCGCGATGTAGCGCATCCAGGTGAACTCCTGGGACGAGGCGAACTCCAGCATCGGGAAAAAGAGATAGAAATTCGGCGCGTTATAGGTGAGCCGGTCGTAGTATTGCCCCATCGACTGATTCGCGTAGACCGAGAGCGCGCTCAAAAAGCCCCGTCCGGCCAGCAGCGCCGGGACGAGCGTGACGAGATACGCGCCGAAAAAGGCAAGCGCGTGCCGCAGCTTCCACTTCCCCTTGAGGAGGCCAAAGAGGACGACCGGAAAGAAGAAGATCGTCTGCAGCTTGAAGGCGAAGGCGAGCGCGAGGGCTGCGGCGGCACGCCAGGGCTTCTCGGACTCTAGCCAGTACAGCGAGAGAATCACCGCCGAGGCGTAGATGGCGTCGCACTGCCCCCAGCAGGCGCCCCCGAGGAGCACCGTGGGCAGCAGAGGGGTGATCAGCAGCGCCGGTAGCCGCGCCGACGCGCCGACAATCCGCCCCGCGGCCTTCATCATCGCAAGCGCGAGCGCATAATCGAAGAGGATCGTGAGCAGCTTGATCTGGTAGAGGTCGAAGAGCGGAATCTTCGCGATGGCGAGCAGGGCGTATTGATAGAGCAGATTGTAGTCGCCGACGTTCTCGCCCAGGGCGGAAAAGCCGGTGGCGCGGAAGTAATCCACCCATTTGGTGAGGAAGGAATCGTAATCCGCGGAATGAAAATCCAGCATGGCAGCACGGCTGAGCATCGAGAGCGCCAGCACAGCGCCGCACAGGAGCACCTCTCTGCGCGTGTGGAGCGCCTCGCGGGAGAGCACGAGCGTCCCCGCGAAAATCGCCGTCATCAGCGCGCTGAGGACCCACCCCTGCACGAGGGTCGCGTGGGCCAGACTGCGAACCGGTCCCACGGCGAGCACCAGAAAAAGAAGCGCACTCATCGAGGCGATCCACACGGCAGGTTTCTTGGTCATCGTTGCGCTTCCTCCCCACGGATTGGGCTCTCGCATCTCTTGCCCGGCGGAATCGTCTCCATCCGGCCTTTGACAAGCGTTCAGTTTGTGTTACAATGGCGGCATGCAAGGAAAAGAAAGAAGGTTGATCTCATGAAATCCGCAAAACGGGACGGGCAGGCCGCCTGGTTGACCACCGTCGGCATGCTTGCCGCCCTCATCTTCGTTGGGAACTATCTCCGCGTCCCCTTCATGGGCACGAAGCTCACGGGCGTCAACGCGCTCTGCGTGCTCGCGGGGCTGCTCATCGGCCCGATCGGCGGCTTTTGGGCCGCGGGCATCGGTTCTCTTTTTTACGACATCCTATCCGGCTATGGGCTCGAGAGCCTCATCACCTTTGTCAGCAAGGGCGCCATCGGCCTGGTCGCGGGCCTGATCGCCTATCGCGCCGCGCATCGGGCGCCCTTTGGCTCCACCCAGCGCCTGCGCGTCGTGCTGGGCGCGGTGCTGGGCAGCTTCACCTACGTCGCGCTGTACATGCTCAAAACCTTCGTCCTGGGCCTCACGATGCGCGGCCTGACGATGGACGCAACGCTCCTGTCGATGGCCAGCAAGTTTCCCGGGAGCACGATCAACGCCCTCTTCGCCTCGGTTGCCGGTCCGCTCCTCTTCTTCGCCCTTCGCCCCGCGCTCTCGCGCGCCGGACTCTGGCGCGATTAACGCCTCGCCCCGCTCTGCGGGGCTTTTTTTGATGTCCCACGTCGCTTACTCGTAGGTCTTCCTCCACTGCAGGGGATAGTCTGCCACCGCCGAAACGCCGAGGGCGGCATGCTTTTTCTCAAAGGTCGCGTTCAGCTCGAGCAGGCGCGCGACAATCGCCTCGCTGCCCGCCGCGTCCTTGGGCGTGGGCTTGAAGTCGTTGGCCTTTTCCTGCGAGGAGATCGAGCAGGGCACGATGCGGAAGCCCTCATTGTGCGCCGCTCCCTCCGGGTCGATCCGAAAGCGCTGCTGGAAGACGAAGGTGTCCATGTCGTCGGGCCGACCGTTGCCCGCAAAGGAAAAATTGCCCAGGGAATAGCAGATGTACTTTCCTCGATATTCTTCGATCGGGTTCATGCGGTGCGAATGATGCCCCAGCACCAGGTCTGCCCCCGCGTCGATCGTCGCCCGCCCCAGCGGAACCTGGCGCTCGTTGGGCACGTAGTCCTTTTCCTCGCCCCAGTGATAGGAGACGACGACCAGCGCGCAATCCTGATCGCGCAGGGCCTGGATGTCGCCCTCGATGCGCTCGTAGATCGTGGGATAGGCGCCGTTGAACGTCTGATAGGAGAGCATCCCGATGCGGACGCCCGTCTGGGTCGTGGTGATCGCTGCGCCCATGTGTCCGCTGTGCAGGATGCCCGCGGCGTCGAGGGTCTGCATCGTGTCCTCGTAGCCCCGCTTGCCGTGATCCATCACGTGGTTGTTTTCCAGAGACACGGCCTCGACCGACCCGCCGGTGAGCACCTGCACATAATCGGGCGGCGCCGCAAAGCTATAGGTGTTCTTGGTCGCACTCTTGGTGTCGGTGAGCGTCCCCTCGAAATTGACGAGGGTCAGGTCGTCGGCGGTGAACAGCTCGCGCACGTTGGAGAGCGGGAAATCAAGCCCCAGCGGTTCCTTGTCGAGCTGCTTGTCGAAGAGGCTCTTGCCCTTCTTGCGCCGATCCCCGCCGATGGTCACATCTCCGGTCGCGCTGAGGGTCACGATCACCGAGCCATCGGGCTGGATGCGCCAGTCTGTGCCGTCGGGCGCGAGGTTCCACGGGCGCTCTTGGATCGTCTGCACCTCGCTGAGCCCCTCGAGCAGGGAAAGGTCGAGCTGCTCGGCAGAGGCGGAGGTCAGAAGAAGCACGAGGGGCAGCAGGAAGACGCGAAAGATCCCCTTCATTCCCCTTCCTCCTCTCCGTCGAGCAAGGCATGGAATCGGGCGCGGTTGGTCGCCCATCGCACGTCGAGCGCGGAGCTCGAACCCGAAATCGTCGTGTAGGAATAGGTTCCGTCCTGCGGGATGCGGAAGCCGACGAGCTGCGCGCCGCCCTGCGCCAGGGCATAGCCGCTACGGATCGCGCCCAGGATGCCGGGCACGCTCAGGCTCATCTTCATCCCCGGGGAAACCTCATTGTAGATGCCGATGAGATCGCCCAGCGAGAGCGCGGTGCACTTGCCGAAGAGCTGGGAGAGGACGTTGCGCTGGCGCTGGGTGCGCGAAAAATCGCCCGAGCCCGACTGCCGATCGCGCATATAAGCCAGCGCGATGCGCCCGGTCATGTGCACCGGGCCCGGGCCGTCGGGCATGTTAGGGTCTTTGTCTAGCAGGATCTTGCGGATGGCGAGGTATTCGTTCATGTCGATCGTGATGTCGACCCCGCCCAGCGCGTCGATCACCGGCTTGACGTGCTCGAAGTTGACGAGCACAGAGCCTTCGATCTCAATGCCCAGCTCGCGCTCCACACACTGGCGGATGCCCTCGAAGCCGTGGTAGCGATAGAGCAGGTTGACCTTGGTCGGATTGCCCTTGGGATTGTCGATCATGCAGTCGCGCAGGATCGAGGTGACGATCACGCGACCGTATTGCTCGTCGAGCGAGAGGAGCACGACCGTATCCGTCCGCGCGTCATCCACCACCGTGGCGGCATAGCCATCCTCGCCCAGGAGCAGATAATGCTTTACGCGCCCGTTGGTCTCGCCCAGCGCACAGCCCCAGAGCATGCACAGAAGAAGCAGCGCGCACACGAGTCCAATCCGCTGATTTTGCATGGTGTTCCTCCAGAAGGTTTATGGACACAGTTCGTTTAGGAGCAGCGAGCCAAAGATCATCCCGAAGCCGACGCCCATCACCGGGGTGACCTGCTCGCCCAGCAGGACGATCCCCCCAAGCGCGCCGAAGACGGACTCGAGCGAGAGCAGGACGACCGCATGGTCGCTTCGGGTCATGCTTTGGCCGATGTTTTGCAGGCTGATGCCCAGGGTGCTGGAGATGACCGCCAGATAGAGCAAGCCGCCGAGGCTGCTCTGGGTCAGAGGAACCGGCCGGCCCTCGAAGAGCATCTGCCAGAAGAAGGAGACGAGCGCGCAGAAGGCAAATTGGAGCACGACGAGCGCGCGCACGTCGGTCCTCTTTTGATAGCGCTCGATGAGCAGAATGTGGATCGCGTAAAAGACGCTGCACAGCAGCGTGAGCGCGTCGCCGCGGTTGAGCCCGCCCGTCACATCGCCCAGGGAGAGCAGGGCGATGCCCAAAAACATGAGCGCCGCAGAGCCCAGCGTGCGCCTGTGCAGCCGCATCCCCAGAAAGAGCGCACCCAGCACCGGAACCAGGAGCACGTAGAGCGTGGTGAGGAAGGCGTTTTTCCCCGCCGTGGTGTAGCGAAGCGCGTCGGTCTGGATGCAGTAGGCCAGGCCCAGAACCGTGCCGATGAGCGCGCCGCGCGCGACGTCCCATCGGGTCAGGCCGCGGAGCTGCTTGCGAAAGAGCAGGGCCGTCAGCGCGGCGGCGATCGCGTGGCGCATCGTCACCATCTGCGCGGGCGGAATCGTCTCCACCGTGTTTTTGACGACGACAAAGGCGAGTCCCCAGATCATCGCGGTCAAGAGCAACATGCCGTCGGCCAGCGCCATGCGTTTTGTCATGTTCATCCTCCAAAGGTGTTCTTGGCATTATACCACAGGGGCATGGGAAAAGAAAAGCTTTACACCGCCGGGGATTTGATGTACAGTTAGATGGGAATTTAGAAGTAAAGATTCCATGTCAAACCATCCCAGGGAAGAAAAAGACAAAAGGAGATCTTGCATATGGGTATCAACATTCCGAATCTGACGCTGCCGGGCGACGAGGCGCAGAAGGCCGCCGAAGAGGCGCTCGAGCAGGTGAGCGAGACCGCCCAGGCCACCGCCGAGGCCGTCCAGAGCGCCGCCGCCGTAGAGGAGGTTCCCCAGGAGGTCGAAAAGAAGATCGAAGCGGTCGATCCGGACGAGGACGCGCTCAACTTTGAAAACCTGACCCCCGAGGAGCAGGCGGCCGTCCTGGCCTTCGTCGAGCGCATCGACATCCGCGACAGCGAGACCGTGCTCAAGTACGGCAACGCCGCGCAGGTCAAGATCTCTCAGTTCGCCGACGAGATCCTCAAGGACGTCAAGACCAAGGACACCGGCGAGGTCTCCGACATGCTCGCAAACCTCGTCGCCGAGCTCAAGGGCTTTGAGGTCGACGGCAAAAAGGGCGGCCTCTTTGGCGCGATCGCCGGCTTCTTCGACAAGAGCAGCGGCGGCGTCGCGGCGCTCAAGGCGAAATTCGAAAAGGTCGAAACCAACGTCGAGAGCATCGTCGACACGCTCAAGGGGCATCAGACCACGCTGATCTCCGACGCGCGGATGCTCGACGGCCTCTACGAGCAGAACGAAAACTTCTACCACGAGCTGACGCTCTACATCATCGCCGGCGAGCTCAAGCTGCAGAAGCTGCGCGAGGAGGAGCTGCCGCCCCTTCTGGCCAAGGCCAAGGAGACCGCCGACCCGGCGGACGCGCAGGCGGCCAACGACTTCGCCCAGCTGGTCGACCGCTTTGAGAAGCGCGTCCACGACCTCAAGCTCACCCGCATGATCTCCGTGCAGATGGGCCCGCAGATCCGCCTGATGCAGAACAACGACAACGTGCTCTCCGAGCGGATCCAGTCCTCAATCGTCAACACGATCCCGCTGTGGAAGAACCAGATGGTCATCGCCCTGGGCATGGAGCACGCCGAGCAGGCGCTCAAGGCGCAGAAGGCCGTGACCGACATGACCAACGATCTGCTCCGCAGCAACGCCGAGCGCCTCAAGACCGGCACGATCGAGACGGCGCGCGAGGCCGAGCGCGGCATCATCGACCTGGACACGATCCGCGTCGCCAACACCTCCCTGATCGACACCCTCACCGAGGTTCAGAAGATCCAGCGCGAAGGCCAGCAAAAGCGCGCCGAAGCCTCGATCGAGCTCGGCCGCCTCGAAAAGGAGCTGCGCGACAAGGTCCTCGAGGTCGTCGGCTGATCCCGATCCCCTGCCCGCCGCCCCGTGCGGCGGGCTTTTCGCGCCCTTCATCCCCGGGTGACTTTGGCCTTGCCATTCCTCCCCCGCTGTGCTATACTGCCGCTGTAAACGCGATGACGGAGGTTCAGTAGCGTCCCCAATCCGCCTTCAGAGAGCAGCCGGTCGGTGCGAGGCTGCGGCGATGGCGAGGCAAAGTACCCCTCCCGAGCCGTTCCCCCAAAGCCTCGGCCAAGGGAACCGGGCGCGCCCGCTACAGCGCACAAAAGAGACGTTCGCGTCTGAATCCGGGGTGGTACCACGAAAGATTCGTCCCCTCTTCCCTAGCGGAAGAGGGGCTTTTTTCGTTCCCGGAGCGTCCACACACCGCTCGAAAGGAAGGATCCTATGGAGATTTATCAAGAGCTGCAAGCGCGCGGGCTCATCGCGCAGGTCACCGACGAGGCGCAGATCCGCGACCTGATCAACCGCGGCGGCGCGCGCTTCTACATCGGCTTTGATCCCACGGCCGATTCCCTGCACGTCGGGCATTTCATGGCGCTTTGCCTGATGAAGCGCCTGCAGATGGCGGGCAACCAGCCGATCGTCCTGCTCGGCGGCGGCACCGGCATGGTCGGCGACCCCAGCGGCCGCACCGACATGCGCCCCATGATGACCCCCGAGATCATCCAGCACAACTGCGACTGCTTCCGCCGGCAGATGGAGCGCTTCATCGAGTTCGGCGAGGACAAGGCGCTGATCGTCAACAACGCCGACTGGCTGCTCGACCTCAAGTACGTCGACATGCTGCGCGAGGTCGGCGCGTACTTCTCGGTCAACAACATGCTCCGCGCCGAGTGCTATCGCCAGCGCATGGAGCGCGGGCTGAGCTTCTTCGAGTTCAACTACATGATCATGCAGGCCTACGACTTCCTGCATCTGCACGAGGCGCTGGGCTGCAACATGCAGTTCGGCGGCGACGACCAGTGGAGCAACATGCTCGCGGGCACCGAGCTGATCCGGCGCAAGCTGGGCGACGACGCCTTTGCCATGACCATCACCCTGCTGCTCAACAGCGAGGGCAAGAAGATGGGCAAGACCGCCAAGGGCGCGGTCTGGCTCGACCCCAACAAGACCAGCCCCTTCGAGTTCTACCAGTACTGGCGCAACGTGAACGACGCCGACGTGATGAAGTGCATCCGCATGCTGACCTTCCTGCCCATCGAGGAGATCGAGGCGATGGACGCCTGGGGCGACGAGCGGATCAACGAGAAAAAGGAGATCCTCGCCCGCGAGCTGACCACCCTGGTCCACGGCAAAGAGGCCGCCGAGCAGGCTGAGCAGGCCAGCCGCGCGCTCTTTGGCGGCGAAGGCGACGACAGCAGCATGCCCACGACCCAGCTGGACGCCTCCGCCCTTGCAGAGGGCGGCATCGGCATCGTCGAGCTGATGCTCGCCTGCGGGCTGGGCAAGAGCAAGGGCGAGATTCGCCGGCTGATCCAGCAGGGCGGCGTCTCTATGGACGGTCAGAAGGTCGATTCCATCGAGCAGGTCATCTCCCGCGCGCAGCTCGAGCAGGGCGTGAAGCTTCGCAAGGGCAAGAAGATCTTCCACCGCGCCGTGCTGGGCGCACAGGCCTAAGGGACGCAAAATCCTCCCGCTGCTCCTCAACGAGAGCATGCGGGAGGACTTTTTTTGTTGAACGCAGGGCGCACGGGTCGGGGATGGCTCATCCATTCCCCCGCCCCGTCCCTCCGCGGTTTTCAGGAGAGGAGCAGGCGGTCGCCGTCCAGCTCCTTGCCCGCGGCCTTTTCGAAGAGGCCCATGAGGTCGCGCCTCGTCAGGTTTTTCTTCTGCTCGCCCGAGACGTCGACGACCACGCGCCCCTCGTTCATCATGATGAGGCGGTTGCCGATGGCGATGGCGTCCTTCATGTTGTGCGTGACCATCATCGCGGTCAGCTTGCGCTCGGCGACGATGCGCTGGGTGAGGTCGAGGACCTTTGCGGCGGTCTTGGGGTCGAGCGCGGCGGTGTGCTCGTCCAGAAGCAGGAGCTTGGGCGTGCGCAGCGTCGCCATGAGCAGGGTCAGCGCCTGGCGCTGGCCGCCGGAGAGCAGGCCGACCTTGCTGGCCATGCGCTCCTCGAGCCCCAAGCCCAGCGTGCAGAGCTGCTCGCGATACATCTCGCGCTCCATCTGGGAGATGCCCCAGCGCAGCCCGCGCCGCTCGCCGCGCCGCATCGCCAGCGCCATGTTTTCCTCGATGTTCATCGTCGCGGCGGTTCCGGTCATGGGATCCTGGAAGACGCGCCCCAGGTACGCCGCGCGGCGATACTCCGGCAGGGCGGTCACGTCGACCCCGCCGATCTCGATCTTGCCCCGGTCGACCAGGAAGACGCCCGCGACCGCGTTGAGCATCGTGGACTTGCCCGCCCCGTTGCCGCCGATGACCGTGACAAAATCGCCCTCCTGCAGCTGCAGGTCGACGTCGGTCAGCGCCTTTTTTTCGGTGATCGTGCCGGGATTGAAGGTCTTGGCGATGTGCGTGATCTTAAGCATGCGCCTTGTCCTCCTTCTTCTTTCTGAGGTAGCGGGCTTTCCAGGTCGGGATGGCCAGGAAGACGCCGACGATCAGCGCGGTAAGGAGCTTGAGGTCGTTGGTGTTGAGCCCCAGCCACAGGACGGTCTGGATGACCAGATAGTAGAGGATCGCGCCGATGGAGACGGCCAGGAGCTTGGTGCCGAAATTGAGGAAGATCTTGCCGAAGACGACCTCGCCGATGATCACCGCCGCCAGGCCGATGACGATCGCGCCGCGCCCCATGTTCACATCGGCAAAGCCCTGATACTGGGCCAGAAGCGCGCCTGCGAGGGCGACGATGCCGTTGGAGATCATCAGCCCGAGGAGCTTGTCGCGGTCGGTGTTGATGCCCTGCGCCCGCGCCATCTTCGCGTTTGCGCCGGTCGCGCGCAGGGAGCAGCCCTGCTCGGTGCCAAAGAACCAATAGAGCAGCAGGATCAGCCCAAGGCTGAAGAGGGCGAGGACGAGGATCGGATTGTCAAAAGAGAGCTTGCGCACGCCGCGCGCGGAGACGAGCAGATGGTAGAAATTGGCGCTGAGTGCGAGGTTGCTCTTGCCGCCCAGGATGCGCAGATTGACCGAGTAGAGGCCCAGCTGCGTGAGGATGCCCGCAAGGATCGGCGGGATGCCCATGAAGGTATGGAACAGGCCCGTCGCAAGGCCGGCGACCATGCCCGCCAGGAAGGCGATCAGCAGCGCGAGCCAGACGTTGACCCCGCTGGTGATCAGCAGCGCCGCGACCGCGCCCCCGGTGGCGATGGACCCGTCGACCGTCAAATCGGCCACGTCGAGGATGCGGTAGGTGATGTAGACGCCGATGGCCATCAGGCCCCAGACGAGCCCCTGGGCGCTGGCCCCGGGCATAGCGTTGAGCAGGCTGAGCAATTTCACAGCAAATCTCCCTCGGTCGTTGTCTCTTGGCACAAGCGAAGGAAGGAGGCAAGCGCCCCCTTCCCACGCGGGTCGTCTGTTTACTCGGCGGCCACGTAGCCCTCGGGCACGGTGACGCCCAGCGCCTGGCAGTTGGCCGGGTTGTATTTCTTGGTGAAGGTCGAGGCGGCCTGGATCGGCATCGCGGCCACGTCGGCGCCGCCGAGCACCTGGGCAGCCATCTCGCCCGTCGCCAAGCCCACGTCATAGTAGTCGAGCGTCAGGGTCGCGACGCCGCAGCCCCTCATCAGCCCCTCCTCGCCCGTGACCACCGCCTTGCCCGCAGGGAGCACGACGTTGGCGATCGTCTCGGTGACCGAGGCTGCGGTGTTGTCGGTCGGGATGTAGAGGACGTCAGCGTTGTCGCAGGCGTTTTGCACGACGGCGGCTACGTCGTTGGAATCGGCGAAGGCGAAGTCGCGGCAGTCATAGCCCATCTCCCCAAGCAATCCGCGCATCGCGTCGACCTGGAAGATCGAGTTGGGCTCGGCGGAGCAGTAGATCAGGCCGACGGTCTTGGCCTCGGGGAAGAGCTCATGGATCATCGCAGCCTGCCCGTCGAGCGGGGCCAGATCGGTGACGCCGGAGACGTTCATCCCCGTCGCGCTGCCCGGGCCGATGCCCTCCATGCCCAGGGCGACGCCGTAGTCGGTGATGCTCGTGCCCAGGATCGGGATGTCGGCGGTCGCGGAGATCGCGGCCTGAAGCGGGGGCGTGGCATTGCCCAGGATCAGGTCGCAGCCGCCGGAGACAAAGCCATTGACGATCGTCGTGCAGTTGGCGAAGTCGCCGGACGCATTTTGAACATCAAAGGCGACCGCGTCTGCGCCGAGCCTGGCCGTGAGCGCGTCGATGAATCCCTGTGTCGCCTGATCGAGCGCTGGATGCTGCACGAGCTGACAGACGCCGACCTGATAGGGCTCGGCCGCGGCGAGGGCCGAGACGGCAAGCAAGAGCGAAACCAAAATGGCGATCCGCTTTTTCATATCCATTCCTCCGTGTTCCGCCTCCCGAGGAGGCTCTCGTGAAATTGTTGCCATTATAGAGCGTTTTACAAGGTTTGTCAAGATCAAAATCGACTATTTGCGCCAATCAAGTGATTTTTGCTTGTTTTAATTGAGTTTTTGGCATTTTCTTGTTGACAATTCGTTGTCTTCGATTGGTAGAATTTGCAAAAAAGGGAGGGGCCGCAGTCGCGGCCCCTCAGGGAATTTTACTTTTTGCGCTTGCGGGAGATCAGGCCGTAGCCGATGCCCGCGATGCCCAGCAGGATCAGTCCGAGCCAGAGCAGGGGCTTGGCGTGGTCGCCCGTCTTGGGCACGAGGTAGTTGGTGATCGTTCCACCGTTGTAGACGCGATCCTTCACCTTTTCGTAGTTACCACCATTCTCGTAGCGCGTACGGTAACCGTCCATCGGCTCCTCGATCACATAGTATTCGTCAGGCTGAGAGAACCATGCCTCATAAAGATAGAGTCCCTCTTCCAGCTTGGTCTTGTTGAAGCCGTGACGACGAATCGTGCCGTCCCCATTATAGAGCGTGAAGTTGATGTCGCTCTTCGAACCTCCGAGCCACTGCTTCCGGAAGGAGAAGTAGTAGTCATTCGGTCTGGGGGTCGGCGTCGGTTCGGGTGTTACCACAGGAATCGGCGTGGGCGTGGGCGTCGGCGTCGGCGTCGGCGTGGGCGTCGGTGCTTCGACCTCGATCGTGTACTGGATCGTGTCGTCGTCATCCGTTGCCTGGATGAAGTCCTTCCCGCTCGGCAGCTGCTTCGCTTCCAAGTCGAAATTGTAGATGTTCGTCTTCCCGGACTTGCCGATCGCCTTTCCGGTAAACGTTCCTACCACCGTTCCGACCGCCGTGTACTGCGTCCCCGGTGCTGCATCCGCCGGAATCCCCACGTTCGGCACGTCCACCGTCAGGAAGTCCGGCACATTGGTTACGTCGTCGAAGAGCTCCTGGAAGTTCGTGTACGTCTTCTTCAGCTCCATCACGATCGTCACCTGGTGACCGTTGACCGTTGTACTCTTCACTTCAAACAGGTCGTTCGTCGGCAGGTTCGCGCTCACCGTCCCCGGCATTGTCAGCTCATTGGGGATCGTCAGCGTCGTCGTGAACTGGCTCGCTACATCCTCCAGTCGGATCTCCGAGTAGTTGATCGCTCCGTATGGCTGGGCGATCGCCCGGATCTGGCTCTTGACAGAGTTCACCACCAACAGACCCGTGTAGGTCACGTTGTCCCCTGCCTTCACCATGTGCACTGCGTCGTGTTCCGTATCCGTTCCGATCAGCAGGTCGCCCGGCAGCGTATAGCTCCCCGTCTCTACCGTCGGTGTCGGCGTAGGCGTCGGCGTCGGTTCAGGTGTCGGCGTAGGCGTCGGCGTCGGTTCAGGCGTCGGCGTCGGCGTCGGTGTCGCAGTCTGCCACTTCGCATATACCGTCGTCGGAGCGACGATCTCCGTCATCGCTTCAAAAGGCAGTTCCTGTCCTCCGTCATTCTGGTAGAACCAACCGGCGAAGGTCAGTGTTGTGTCCGTGTTGGTCGGGTTGGCCGGAATTTGAGTATCTTCGATCAGCCCCAACGCGTTTCCTCGGATGGCTTTGAGAACCTTGTCATTTGTCGTCCCATCCGTAAACTTTGCTGTCTGGGAATTGAGCTGGAAGGTGACCTCTTCGGTCGGTACCCAAACATGGCGCTTTCCATCACTGGAGGAAGCGGCCACCTGATAATTGTAGGTTCCCCCGAGGGTATTGAGCACGCTGATGGGCTGCGTCCCATCGAAGGCTGTTCCATCGAGCGTGACATAGTCGAGCTCTTCGTTTCCGTTGTTTGTGCCGTTCACCGGAACAGTGACCCCACCAAAGGAAGAAGTGTAGCTCGGATTGTATTTGATCAGGAAGGAACCGCCCGTGACGACATGATTCGTCTGCGTAAGTGCACCACCATTGTCGGGATTCTTGGCGGCAGGGGTGTCCACTCGGCTATGATCCGTGATGGTAATCTTGCCATTGTCCTGCGCACCATAAAGTGCACCGCTATGCTTGCCATTCCCTTTGATGACCGTGTTCTTGAGGGTTACATCGCCTTGGTTGACGTTTAATCCGCCCGTGCCATTGTTTTCAAAATCGAGGGTCGAATCGACGAAAGTAATCGCCTTACCCGCAGAAGTCAGCCCGATGGATAAGCCTGCCGTAGAGCCGTAGCTCAGTTTAATCGTGGAACCAGTCACCTGCGGCCCCGAATTTTGAAATGCGATGGCTGTATTGCCCCATTCCATGATCCCATATCTTTTCCCGGGCGCTTTCATATGGAGGAAGGAATTCTCAATGGTGCCGCCAGAAACGTAATACCCTTGGCCAAAGCCCGAAAGGGTCATGGATGCATTATGAAGGTTCAGCGGCTTGTCATCTGACCAAGTCCATGTTTGCGAGGTCACATCCACGGTACAATTGGAGAAGAGCACATTGCCTTCGTAAAAATTGGTGTTCGCTTTGTCGTTGGCGGTCAGATACACGCTGTCGCGATCCGTGCTGCCCTTGACCGCACCCTGAATGAGAATGCCCCGCGTTTTGTTTTTGTTGTTTTGAAATACGTAGGCGCCGTCATTGATCTCTGCGCCGACGGAAACGATCAGGGCCGTACCGAAGTTGGTCATCGTCAGCGTGCTGGCATTGCTCGTGCGCAGATGCGTTCCGCTGGCCAAGGTGATGCCGTTGGCACTGCCGTTTCCGGTCATCTTGGTATCGGCTGCGATGTCGAGGGTGATGTTCTTGTTCACCGTCGTCGTGCCGATCTCGTCAAAAGCAAAATCGCCCGAAAGATGGATCGTCGCGCCGTCGTTTGCCGCATCCAGCGCATCCGCGAGCGTCGGATAGGGGCTATTTGGATCGTCGATCCAAATCGTGCCCGCGGCAGCACCTGCTGCCCACAGGAGGAATACGGAGAAAATGGTGAGGAGCTTTTGGATCATCAAGCGGTTCTCACGAGTCATAGGCCAATCCTTCCCTTTTCTTCAAGTATCTATAACAAGCACTTTAAAACCTGCAGCAAGGCAGGGCATGTCATTAAAGTGTTTAGAACGTTGGTATTATATCCAATTAAAGCTTCGTTTTTCAACCCCCCCCCCGCCCCATAAAGCAGATTTAACATTTATTTAACATTTACTTCTTCGTTCATTTGCAGTATTCTTCATACAGTTGCTTGACACACTTTAAAAAAATGAAATACGTGTTATTATTTTGTCTATCTCGACGGTTGACCTGTGCGAGTCGGATGCGTATAGTATATCTTGTCAATATTTTGATTCCCGAGTGTGAGAAGGAGTGTGTTCCCATGGCCAAGATGGATTTGACCCGGTACGGCATCACCGGAACCCCCGAAATCGTCTACAACCCCTCCTACGAGCAGCTCTTCAGCGACGAGACCAACCCGGCGCTTGAGGGCTACGAAAAGGGACAGGAGACCGAGCTGGGCGCGGTCAACGTCATGACCGGCATCTACACCGGCCGCTCCCCCAAGGACAAGTACATCGTGATGGACGACGCCTCACGCGACACCGTGTGGTGGACCAGCGACGCCTACAAGAACGACAACCACCCGATGAGCGAAGAAGCCTGGGCGACGGTTCAGGCGCTGGCCAAGAAGGAGCTCTCCGGCAAGAAGCTCTACGTCGTCGACGCCTTCTGCGGCGCCAACAAGGACACCCGCATGGCCGTGCGCTTCATCATGGAGGTTGCCTGGCAGGCGCATTTCGTGCGCAACATGTTCATCAAGCCGACCGAGGAGGAGCTTGAGGGCTTCGAGCCGGACTTTGTCATCTACAACGCCTCCCGCACCAAGTGCGAGAACTACAAGGAGCTGGGCCTCAACTCCGAGACCGTCGTGGCCTTCAATGTCACCAGCCGGGAGCAGGTCATCCTCAACACCTGGTACGGCGGCGAGATGAAGAAGGGCATGTTCTCCATGATGAACTACTACCTCCCGCTGCGCGGCATCGCCTCCATGCACTGCTCGGCCAACACCGACCTTGAGGGCGAGAACACCGCGATCTTCTTCGGCCTCTCCGGCACGGGCAAGACGACCCTCTCCACCGATCCCAAGCGCCTGCTCATCGGCGACGACGAGCACGGCTGGGACGACAACGGCGTCTTCAACTTCGAGGGCGGCTGCTACGCGAAGGTCATCAACCTGGACAAGGAGTCCGAGCCCGACATCTTCCGCGCCATCCGCCGCGACGCGCTGCTGGAGAACGTCACGGTCGACGCCCAGGGCAAGATCGACTTCGCCGACAAGAGCGTGACCGAGAACACCCGCGTGTCCTACCCGATCGAGCACATCGAGAAGATCGTCAAGAACGTGCGCCCGATCTCCGCGGGCCCCGACGCCAAGAGCGTCATCTTCCTCTCCGCCGACGCCTTCGGCGTGCTGCCGCCCGTCTCCATCCTGACGCCCGAGCAGACCAAGTACTACTTCCTCTCCGGCTTCACCGCCAAGCTCGCGGGCACCGAGCGCGGCATCACCGAGCCGACCCCGACGTTCTCCGCGTGCTTCGGCCAGGCCTTCCTGGAGCTGCACCCGACCAAGTACGCCGAGGAGCTCGTGCGCAAGATGGAAAAGAGCGGCGCGAAGGCCTATCTGGTCAACACCGGCTGGAACGGCACCGGCAAGCGCATCTCCATCAAGGACACCCGCGGCATCATCGACGCGATCCTCAGCGGCGCGATCGAGAACGCCCCGACCAAGCAGATGCCCTACTTCGACTTCGAGGTGCCGACCGAGCTGCCGGGCGTCGATCCCAAGATCCTCGACCCGCGCGACACCTACGCCGACGCCTCTGCCTGGGAGGAGAAGGCCAAGGACCTCGCGAGCCGCTTCATCAAGAACTTCGCGAAGTACGAGACCAACGAATCCGGCAAGAAGACCGCCGAGGCGGGCCCGAAGCTCTAAGATTCAACCCGAGGGGACCGGAACAGACCGGTTCCCTCTTTTTCTATGCCCTCGGCGCAGCCGCAAAGGAAAAGCCCCGCGGATCGCGGAGCTTTCGGGGGATGGACGCGGCTCAGGGCTCGGGGAAGCGCGTCCAGCTTCCGTCCTCGAGGAGGCGGTAGCCCGTCGCGCAGGCCGTCTGCCAGGAAAAATAGGGGCGTTTCTCCCGGGCAAGGGCCTCCATGAGCGCCATGAGCGTGCCCCCGTGGGCGACGATCGCGACGCGCTCCCCCGGGGAGACGCCGGGCATGGACGCCAGGCAGCGGGCGGTCATCTGCGCGCGGCTCTCTCCCCCGGGAAAGGGCGCGTCTCCGCCCGAGGAAAGCCAGGCCTCCCAGCCGGGATTCCCCGCGAGCTGCTCGGCGGTCTTGCCCTCAAAAAGCCCAAAGTCGATCTCGCGAAAGCCGGGCACGAGGATCTGGTGCATGTCCGGCCAGAGGATCCGGGCGCTTTGCACGCACCGTTGCATCGGGCTGACGAAGAGGCGGTCGACCGGGGGCACGGCGAGCCCTTCCAGCGCCCTCTCGCCCTCCGGGGAAAGCGGGGCGTCCGTTTGGCAGCCCTCGTAGCGGCGCGCGAGGTTGCCCGCCGTCGCGCCGTGGCGCAGGAGCAGGATCATTTGATGCGCACCCCCAGCCCGCAGACGACGCGGATCACGGTCTCGCTCCCCTCGGCCAGCACGCAGCACACCCGGCCCATCGCCTCGCGCCAACGCCGCGCATCCGGATCGACCGGGACGAGGCCGCAGCCAACCTCGTCGGCCACGACCACCGCGGAGGGATGATCGCGCAGGAGCGCGCGGGCAAAGCCCTCCGGGGTCTCGCCCCGGGCAAGCGCCTCGTCCATGCGGCGCGGCAGATCGCAAAGGACCTCCGCGCCCGGGTTGTCGCGCCGCGCGAGCGCCTCCTGCCCCTGCCACGCGCCGCCGATATAGAGCTTCATCGCATCCTCCTCACGCCAAGATCGCCAGCATCAGCAGCATCGCGCACTCCTCGATCTCCAGCAGATAGCCCGCCAAATCGCCGGTGATCCCCCCAAAATCGCGCCGCGCCATGTGCGCGAACCAAAGCGCGGCCAGCGCGGCGGCGGCCAGCGGGAGCAGGGCGCGCACCCCAAGGCAAAGCGCCCAAAAGAGCGCCGACGCGGCAAGAAAGAGCCCTGCGCTCCCCCGGATCGCATCGCACGAGCCCGTCCCCAAGAGGGAGGCAAGCATGCCCTCCGCCCGCGCCGGGGGCAGGCTGGCGCAGCACAGCGCCGAGAGCGCCCGGGAGACGATAAAGACGGGGACGACGGCCGCGGGCGGGACGCTGGGCATCAGCGCGGCGCGCAGGAGCAGATTGCCGCAGCAGCCCATGACGGCAAACGCGCCGACGTGGCTGTCTTTGAGGATCTGCAGGCGGCGTTCCCGGCTCTGGCAGGACGCGCGGGCATCGCAGGTATCCATGAAGCCGTCCAGATGGATGCCGCCCACGACGAACAGGGGCAGGAGCGCGCCAACCGCCCCGACGATCGCCGGAGAAAGCCCCCAGGCCCGGGCAAGCGCGAGCCAGAGCGCGCCGGCAAGCCCCAAAGTAAGCCCGATGAGCGGAAAGAAGCACAGCGCGAAGGGCGCGGCGGCCTCGTCCCACGCCCGGGGCGGCAAGGGCACGCGCGAATAGGTCGAAAAGGCGATGTGCATCGCCCGAAGCGCCTTCATAGCCCCTCTCCTTTCAGGATCTCAGGAATGCCGCAGACCGCCTCGATCGCCTGCGTGGCATGGGCGATGCAAAAGGCATGGAGCGCGGCCAGGCGCCGCAGCCAGTCCTCCGTCTCCCCCGTGTGCGCCGCGCCATCGGAAAAGACATGCCCGCTGACGACGATCAGCTCGCAGGCGCGCGCGTCCAGCGCGAGCAGCGCCTCCTCGATGCGATCGGGGTCGCCGCCGCCAAAGCACTCGTTGGCGAGCAGATTGGGCAGATCCTCCAGCAGGACGAGCGCTCCGGGCGGGATGGGGGCCGCGCCGACGTCGGTCGGCCTCTCGAGCGTCTCCATGGAAAGCGCCGCGCGCTGCGCCCTGTGCCGCGCGACGCGCGCGCGGCTCTCTTCATCCCCCGCTTGCAGGGTTGCGAGATAGATGCGCCGCGTTGCGGGGTGCGCGGCGACGAGGCGCTCGGCGATCGCGGACTTGCCGCTCCCGCTCCCGCCGATCACCAGGATCATCCCTCGCCCCCAAGCGCGCGGTAAGGGGCCATGCCCAGCGCGCCAAAGGTGTGCGTCCCGTCATAGACCGCGCAAGCCATCGTCAGCAGGGGCAGGAGCATCAGCGCGCCCGTCCCCTCGCCCAGCGCCAGATCCGCGTCGATCACCGGGCGAAGCGCGAGCGCCCCCAGCGCGGCCATCGCGGCAGGCTCGCGGCTCAGATGCGAGGCGAACATCGCATACCGGGCCTCTGGGCAGATGCGCACCGCCGTGAGCGCGGCCGCCGCGGAGATCATGCCGTCGATGACCATCGGCACGCCGTAGGCCGCGCCGCCCAGGAACGCGCCCGCCATGCCCGCGATCTCAAAGCCGCCCAGGGCCGCCAAGGTCTGCACAGGGCCGGCCTCGACCGCCGCGCGATGCCGCCGCAGGGCGCGCTCGATGGCCTGCGCCTTGCGCGAAAGTCCCGCGTCGGTCAGTCCCGCGCCCCGCCCGGGGGCAACCGCCTTGCCGGTCAGCGCGGCGATGAGCGCCGTGCCCGCCGTCGTATTGCCGATGCCCATCTCGCCGACCGTCAGGATGCGCGCGCCCTCCCGCGCGAGATGGCGCACCTGCTCCATGCCCGCCAGGAGGCCGCGCTCCGCCTGCTCGAGGGTCATCGCGGAATTCTCCGTCATGTCCATCGTGCCCGCGCCCAGGCGGCAGTCGACCAGGCCGGGGACGGGGATCGCCATGCCCATGTCGACCCCCACCACGCGCACGCCGAGCGGCTTGGCCATGAGGTTGATGTTGGAGGTGCCGCCGACGATGGCGCGCGCGACCGCCGCTGTGACCTCCTGCCCCGACTGGCTCACGCCCTGGCGCACCACGCCATGGTCCCCGCAGAAGACGAGCGCGCAGGCCGGGGCAAGACGCACGTCCCGCGTCCTTTGGACGCCCGCGATGCGCACGATGGCGCGCTCGAGTTCGCCCAGGCTGTTGAGCGGATGAGCGACCGCATCCCACTGCGCGCGGGCGGCGCGCATCGCCGCCTCGTCCGGCGCGGGCATCGTAAAATGAAGATCCATGTTTCCTCCGTCAAGTCAGGAATCCGCCGAGGGGGCGCACAAGCCCAGCGCGGGCGCATGGGCCGCCGGGCGTGTCTTCGGGGCTTCCCAGCGCGCAGGCCGTATCCCTTCTTCCTGCGCTACGATACCACAATCGGGCGCGGGTGACAACCTTCGGGGCATGAAAAAGCGCCCCGGCGAAGGGGCGCGGGGCTTAGCGTCAGAGGATCGGGATGCGGCGCTCCTCGGGGAGCTCGGGCCTAACCTCTTTCTTGGGAATGGACAGGCGGAGCACGCCGTCCTGATAGGAAGCCGCGACGTCCTCGCGGCACACCTGCTCGCCGACGTAAAACGTGCGGCGCACCTCGCCGAAATACCGCTCTTGGCGGAGGATGCGGCCCTGCTGCTCGTCCTTCTCTTCCCTCGTGCGAGAAGCCCGCACGGTCAGATAGCCGTCGCTCAGCTCGGCCTGAATCGCGTCCTTGTCGTAGCCCGCGAGCTCCATCTCAAGCTCGAAGTGATCCGGAAATTCACGCACATCGCATTTCATGGGCACGGCATGCGCCTCTCCGATCTGCGCCCGCTCGGGCCTGCCGAAGAAGGCATCGTCAAACAAATCAGAAAACCACGGTCTCATGGATCATACGCTCCCTTCATCCGGTCGTAGGTTCATTCTGGAAAGGGCTCGGTCGGGAGGAACTTCTCCCTTCTTTGACCATCTGTATGATAGCACGGATTGTTAGCACTGTCAAGCGTTGAGTGCTAATCTTTCAACATGTTTTTGGGAGATTCAGAGGTTTTCTATGTATTCCAGGATGGATCTGAGATGCCCCGTTGGATTTTACATGGGTTTTCCCTGACCTTTTGGAGCCCATGGATCTAAGCGATTCCTTCGCGCATACAAAAAAACCGGACTGCACTGCAATCCGGTCTACAAGCGCTTTCAGTCGTAGAGCTTTTTGCCCTGCTCGATCGCCATGATCTGGTCGACGCGGCGCTGATGCCTGTCGCCCTCGAAGTCGGCCGAGAGCCAGGTGGTCACGATCATCCGGGCCAGCTCGGTGCCCACCACGCGGGAGCCCAGGGCGAGGGCGTTGGCGTTGTTGTGCTGGCGCGACATCTTCGCCGAGTAGCAGTCGGAGACGGACGCACAGCGGATGCCCCGCACCTTGTTGGCCGCAATGGAGATGCCGATGCCCGTGCCACAGAAGAGCAGCGCGCGCGCACAGCGCCCGGAGACGACGGCGTCACAGGCCTTTTGCGACAGAACGCCATAGTCGCAGCTCTCCTGCGTGTAGGCGCCAAAATCCTCGTAGGCGATCCCCTGCTCGTCGAGCATCGTCATGATGTCCTGCTTGAGCGGCAGTCCGGCGTGATCCGAAGCCAATGCGATCATTGTAATCCTCCTTGAAGTCAGTCGATGAAGTCCTCGTCCCGCAGCGGGGCGCACAGGCGTTCTTCGTCCTCGTCCTCCTGCGGCGCTTGCTGCGAGTAGTCGGTGAAGTGAAGCTTACCCAGATCCTCCCGGCGCACGACCGTATTGGTGCCCATGCAGGCGCGACAGCGATAGAGGCACTCCGGACAGACGCACCCCAGGTTCATGCTCTCGGACTGGATCATATAGCTCCCGCAGTGCGGGCAACCACAGCGCATAGGCCCTCCTTATGGCAGATCGCGGTGGGTATAGCTGCGCTCGCCCTCGGCAAACGCCCCCACCGTGTCCCCGTTGCCCTCCAGCAGGTATTTGTAGGAACAGAGCCCCTCCAGGCCCATCGGGCCGCGCGCGTGCAGGCGACCGGTGGCGATGCCGACCTCTGCGCCAAAGCCGTAGCGATATCCGTCGGCAAAGCGCGTGGAGCAATTGCGGTAGACTCCGGCGGAGTCGACCCGCGCGGCGAACCGCGCCCAGGAGGCATCGTTTCCGGTGAGCAGGGCGTCGGTGTGGTGCGAGCCGCAGCGGTTGACCCTTGCAATCGCCTCGTCCAGGTCGTCGACCCGCCCCAGCGTGATCTCCAGGTCGGCGTATTCGCGCCGCCAATCGTCCTCCCCAGCCGCCTCGCAGGGAATCCCCGCCCCAGTCAGCAGCGCGCGGGTCGCCTCGTCCGCCCGCAGGCGAACCCCCGCCTCGCGGAGCGCCCCCGCCGTAGCGAGCAGCGCTTCCCCGGCATCCCTGTGCCAGAGGATCTTTTCCGCCGCATTGCACGCGGAGGGATATTGGGTCTTCGCGTCCACCGCGACCCTGGCGGCCATCTCGGGCGCACAGTCCGCGTCGAGGACGAGGTGGCACACGCCCTCGCTGTGGCCGAGCACGGGGATGCGTGTGTGGTCCATAATGTAGCGGACAAACGCGCCGGAGCCGCGCGGGATGATCAAATCCACATCGCCGTCGCGCTCCAGAAGCGCGTTCACGTCCTCCCTGGTCGTGAGCAGGGCCGCCCATCCCGCCGGGATGCCGACGCGTTCGGCCGCCTCCGTCATCGCGCGAAAGAGGGCCTCGTTGGTGCAAAGCGCCTCGCGCCCGCCCTTGAGGAGCACGGCGTTTCCGCTCTTGAGGCAGAGCGCGCCGATCTGCACGAGCGCATCGGGCCGGGACTCGAAGATCACGCCCACCACGCCGATCGGACAAGCCACGCGGCTGAGGATCAGCCCCTCCGCAAGCTCGCGGTGGATCTGGCGGATGCCGATCGGATCGGGCATTGCGGCAAGCGCCTGGGCGCCGCGGCACACGTCCTCCAGCTTATGCGCGTCAAAGCGCAGGCGGGCACACTGCGCGGCGGGCAGTCCCTCGGCCTGAGCGCGGGCGAGATCCTGCGCGTTGGCCGCGAAGATCTCCTCCCGGCGCGCGCACAGGACGGCCGCCATCTCCATCAGCGCGGCGCTTCGGAGGGATGAGGGGCTCGAAGCGAGCAAGTAGCTTGCCTCCCGCGCGCGCGCCGCGGCCAGGCCGACCGATGGATCTTGGGACATGGGCATATCCGACCTTTCGCAAAGAGCCGCCCAGGCGGCTCAGGTTGATGACTTGAAGATGAACTTCTTGGAGAAGACGTAGTTGAGGAGGATGACGAGCAGGTTGATCGCCAGCTTCATCGCCAGATCGGGCAGATGCAGGACGCTGACGGTGAGGAACATGAGCAAGGTCTCCACGCCCAGCGAGGTGAGGCGCATGGCAAAGAAGCTCGCGATCTCTCGAAGCAGCGCGGAAACGTCTGCGCAGTGCGTATGGAAGACGAAGGTCTTGTTCGCCCAGTAGCCAAAGGCGACCGCGGCAACCCAGGCGACCCATGTGCCGGGCAGGACGCCCAGATGCGCCAGCCTCGTCGCGGCCCAATAGACCACGTAATTGACGATCGTCGTCGCCACGCCGACAAAGAGGTAGCTGACCAGCTCGGTGTTCTCCCAGAGGGCGAGGCACTTCTCCGCCAGCTTCGGCGAAACCCGACCCAGAAGGCCGATCGTTCCCCTGGCCAGGCGGTCGATTCCATGCCAGACCCATGCGCCCAGTTGCTTCATTTCCCCTTGCTCCATTCGCTTTTTATGCGCCCATTATAGCATCGCCCGCAAGTGCGGTCAATCCTGCAGACGGCGGGGAGATCGCCGCAGCGGACAAGTCGCGGCAAGGGCTAGTCAGAAGGCCGTATGATCGGCTATAATGTATTTTTGTAGCCCCATCGGCATCAAAGGCAGAAACGCGAACAGCGCTTGCGGAGGAAGCATGCTCTTTAACTCTTTTGAATTCCTGATTTTCTTCCCGATCGTCACCCTGGTCTATTTCCTTTTGCCCAAGCGGGTGCAATGGGTTTGGCTTCTGGGGATGAGCTATTTCTTCTACATGAACTGGCACGCGGCCTACGCGCTGCTTCTGGCGGCCTGCACCCTTGTGACCTTCTCATGCAGCCTCCTCATCGCCCGGCAGGAGGACAAAAGGGCACGCAAGCGCGTCCTCATCGGCGGCATCGTCGTGAACATCGGCTTGCTCGCCTACTTCAAATACACCGGCTTTCTGCTCGATCTGACGGAGCGGCTCTGCCAGATCGCGGGGCTCGCCTATGTGCCGCCCAAGGTCTCGATCCTGCTGCCCGTGGGCATCAGCTTCTACATCTTCCAGGCGCTATCCTACATGATCGACGTGTACAAGGGACGCGTGAAGGCGGAGACCAACCTCTTCAAATACGCCCTCTTCGTCTCCTTCTTCCCCCAGCTGGTCGCTGGCCCGATCGAGCGGAGCAGCCGCCTGCTTGGGCAGGTCAGCGCACCGCACACCTTCGATTGGGAGCGCGTACGGCAGGGCCTGCTGATCATGGCGCTGGGCTTTTTTGAGAAGATGGTGCTCGCCGATCGCGCGTGTCTCTACATCGATGCGGTGTACGGAGCATGGCGCACGGCCTCCGGCGCGCAGCTCGCACTGGCGACCGTCGTCTTTGCCGTGCAGGACCTTTGCGACTTCGCGGGCTACAGCCACATCGCCATCGGCGCGGCCAAGATCCTGGGCATCGACCTGATGACCAACTTCCGTCAGCCCTACTTTGCCCATTCCGTGCAGAACTTCTGGGCAAGGTGGCACATCTCCCTGTCCACATGGTTCCGCGATTACCTCTACTTTCCCCTGGGCGCGGGCCGCGGCAGCAAGCTCAAGAAGCATTTCAACCTGATGCTGGTCTACACGCTCAGCGGCCTATGGCATGGCGCCGCGCTCAAGTATGTGGCCTGGGGCATGCTCAACGGCGCGCTGCAGGTCGGCGAGTCGATGCTGCCTCCCGCCAAGCGAAAGCCCCGATATCCCAAGTTCAACCTGCTTCTCCACATCCTCTGGACGGATTTTTTGATCCTCATCACCATGCTGATCTTCCGCGCGAGCAGCTTTTCTGCAGCGCTTGGGATGCTCCGCCGCATCCCGACCGAATGGAACGCCGCCGCGATCGAGACGGGCTTCTCCCCCATGCAGGCGCTGTGCACCGCGGTGTGCTTTGCGATCCTGTTCGCCATGGAGTTCCTCCATGAGAAGCGCTTGACGCTCACCGAGCTCACAGATCGCCTTCCGGGCGCGGTGCGCTTTGTGCTCTACCTGCTCCTGGTGCTCGCCATCGCCGTCTTTGGCGTCTGGGGGCCGGGCTACAACGCGCAGGCGTTCATCTACTTCCAATTCTAAGAGGGGCAGACTATGAAAAAGAAAACGCTCTGCGTCGTCCTCCTGTGGCTCCTTGCGCTCTGCGCCTGTCTGACTCTGGCCGACCGGGCGATGCGCCGGGATGACGGGCAACGCAAATACGACGCCTTCTTCGACGACCTCAACGGCTTTGACGTGCTCTTCTACGGCACGAGCCATGTCTTTGACGGGGTGTCTCCGATGGAGCTGTGGCGGGACACGGGCATCACCAGCTACAACATGGCCAACTCCTCCGAGCCGCTGGACGTGACCGAGCAGGTGCTTCGCCTGTCCACAGAGATTCATCTGCCCAAGGTCGCCCTGATCGACATCTACTACATCATGCACAGCGTCGATGAGGCCTGGACCTATTCCTTCCGTCACCTGTTTCTGGATGAAGTCCCGCTCTCGCTCCGCAAGTTCCAGGCGGTACGCGCGACCCTCCCCCGGAGCGAATGGATTGAGTTCCTGATGCCCTTTTCCCTGTATCACGGGCGCTGGGACGAGCTGCTCTCGGGCAGCGTCGAGCGGCTGGTCGACTGCGAGCGCTTCATGATGGGCGGGGAGCTGCGCTTTGGCCTCGCGCCGGAGGGCGAGTATACCCGGACGAGGGAGATCGACGATTCGCCCCAGCCCGGGCATGCCGCCATCGCCCGGATCGTCGCCTATTGCCGGGAGAAGGGCATTCAGCCCGTGCTCATGGCGATCCCCGCGCGTGTCTCGCAAGAGGAGCAGCGCATGATCAATGGCGTTGCCCCGCTGGCTCAGGCGCTGGATGTGCCCTATCTCAACCTCTTTGATCAGGAGGATCTGGTCGACTTTGCGACCGACTGCTACGACGGGATCGGCCACCTCAACCCCAACGGCACCCGCAAGGTGACGGCGTATCTTGGCGCATGGCTGCGCGCTCACTGTGAACTACCTGACCACCGAGGCGATGACGCCTATGCCTATTGGGATAAAAATCTGGCTCTCTACGAGGCTTTCCGCGCCCAAAACTGGGAATAAGGCGTTTCCCCCTTGCGAAACGAAAGGGGTTTGGTTAAAATGCGAAGAGGGATTCCATCGGATTTCCTGAATGACTGAGACTTTGTAAAAGGAGCGTTTGAATATGACCTTTGAGGCACTGACCGCGATCATCACCGAAACCCTTCCCAACGCCGAGGGCAAAGTTGCGATGGATGCGATGCTCATTCCGGACGTCTGCGCCGACAGCCTGGACTCTGTGGAGCTATCCATGGCGCTGGAGGAGAAGACCGGCCTGACGATCGACGACGGACTGATGGCGACCTTCCGCACGGTGAAGGATCTGTTTGACTATCTGAACGGTCATGGCGCTTGACGCCCTCTCGGCCTCCGAGCGACTGGCTCAGACGCTGGATCCGGGCTCAATCCGAGCGCTCTATGCCGACCTGATCGCCGGCGACCCGCTTCGCTTTCCCGGCTATGCCGAAAAGCTCGCGGATCAGCGCCGCAAGACCGGCATGTGCGAGGCGCTGGTTTCGGTCACGGGCGAGATTGACGGCGCGCGCGTGGTGCTCTGCGTACTCTCGAGCGAATTCTTCATGGGCAGCATGGGCAAGGCGGTCGGCGAGAAGCTGACGCTGGCGATCGAATACGGCAAGGAAAACCGGCTTCCGCTGATCGTCTTTTCTGCCAGCGGCGGCGCGCGCATGCAGGAGGGCATCGTCTCCCTGATGCAGATGGCCAAGACCAGTGCGGCGATCGAGCGCTTCAAGCGCGCCGGCGGGCTGTACATCAGCGTGCTGACGCACCCCACGACCGGCGGAGTCGCGGCGAGCTTTGCCTCCCTGGGCGACATCATGCTCGCCGAGCCGGAGGCTCTCATCGGATTTGCCGGGCCGCGCGTGATCGAGCAGACCATCGGTCAGAAGCTGCCCGAGGGCTTCCAGCGCAGCGAATTCCAGATGGCGCACGGCTTTGTCGATCAGATCGTTCCCCGGGAGGAAATGAAGCCGACGCTCTCCCTCTTGCTGCGCCTGCACGGATACGACGGAGGGATGCACGGATGATCCGAACCATCCTAGAGGAAATCGCTCAGGCGGAGCGCGCGCTGCGCGCGGCCGAAGCGGACGGAAACGAAAGAGAAAGAAACAACCTCCAGGCTCGCCTTGCGCAGCTGGAGGCAAGTTGTCGTGATCTGACCCCTGAGGACAAGGTGATGCTCACGCGCCTGGCCAAGCGGCCCAAGATCGGCCAGATCGTGGCGCATCTGTTCACCGATTTTTTTGAGCAGAGGGGCGACCGCCAGTGTCGCGAGGATCCGAGCGTGCTCTGCGGCATCGCCCTGTTCCACGGGAGGCCTGTGAGTGTCATCGGACACCGCAAAGGCAGCACGATCGAGCAAAACATCGCCTTCAACTTCGGCATGCCGGGGCCAGAGGGCTACCGCAAGGCCCTGCGAACGATGCAGCAGGCCGAGCGCTTTGGCAGGCCCATCCTCACCTTCATCGACACGCCCGGCGCATATCCCGGATTGCAAGCCGAGGAGCGCGGACAGAGCGAGGCCATCGCGCGCAACCTCGCTGAGATGAGCCAACTGCGCGTGCCGGTGATTTCCATCGTCACCGGCGAGGGCAGCAGCGGCGGCGCACTGGCCATCGGCGTTGCAAACCAGCTCTACATGCTCGAAAACGCCTATTACTCAGTCATCTCCCCGGAGGGCTGCGCGAGCATCCTCTGGAAGGACATGAACCAGCGCGCCCAGGCCTGCGAGGCGCTGAGGCTGACGGCGCAGGATCTTCATGCCCTCGGCGTGATCGACGGGATCATCCCTGAGGCGCCGGGCGGCGCGCAGCGCGACCCCGAGGCGCTCTACCGCCATCTGGATCGGACGATTCTCTCGGCGCTTGCCGCGCTGGATCCCCTGGACGGCGATGCGCTGATCGAGCACCGATACACAAAGTATCGCATGATGTAAGTCCACCCCCACCGACGAGGATAGAAAAAGCAAGATGAACGGATTCAGGCTGATCGGAACGGGCTACGCGCTCCCCGGGCGCGTTTTGTCCAACGAGGACATGACCCGCTATGTGGAGACCAGCGACGAGTGGATCACCACCCGAACGGGCATCCGCCAGCGCTATTTTTGTGAAGAGGGCGAGAATACCACCACGCTGGCGATCGAAGCGGCGCAAAAGGCCCTCGCCGCTTCCGGCATCGACAAGGGCGACATCGGTTGCATCCTGGTCGCCACCTCCACCGGCGAATACGCGATGCCCAGCACGGCGTGCCTGGTACACCGGGCGCTCGAGCTGAACGCCGAAATCCCGGCGATGGATCTGGGTGCGGCCTGCGCGGGCTTTCTCTATGCGCTGGATACGGCGCGCGCGCTGCTTCTGGCACACGGGGGCAAGTACGCGCTGGTCATCGGCGCGGAGCAGATGAGCGCCGCGCTGGACATGCACGACCGCAACACCTGTGTGCTCTTTGGCGACGCCGCAGGCGCGGCGGTCTTCGCCCTTGAAGACGACGCGGCGTATGTGAGCGTCCTGGGCACACGCGGGGATCTTGCGATTACCCTCGGCGGCCCACGGCGCGCCTTGCCCATGTCCATGGCGGGACAGGACGTATTCCGCTTCGCGGTCTCCACGATCCCCCTGTGCGTGAACACACTGCTTGAAAAGGGCGGCGTATCGCTGGAAGAGGTTCGCTGGGTGGTCTGCCATCAGGCGAATCAGCGCATCCTCGACGCCAGCATTCGCAAGCTGGGCGTGCCCGCCGAGAAATTCTACAAGAACCTGGATCGCTATGCCAACACCAGCGCGGCGAGCATCCCGCTGGCGCTGGCCGAGATGGATGAAAAGGGATTGCTCCAGTCCGGAGATCGCGTGATCCTCGTGGGCTTTGGCGGTGGCCTCACCTGGGCCGGCATCCTGATGACGATCTGACCCACACCATCGACGGGCATCCCCCAAGGAGACAGGCATGAAACTTGCGTTCCTCTTTGCCGGACAGGGCAGTCAGAAGGTCGGGATGGGACGGGATCTCTACGAGAGATACCCGGCGTTTCGCGCGGCGTTTGACGCGGCCGAGCTCGACTTTGATCTAAAGTCCGTCTGCTTTGACGATCCCGACGGGCTCCTCGATCAGACGGCTTATACCCAGCCCTGTCTGGTCGCCTTTGCCTCGGGCCTCAGCGCCGTCCTGCGCGAAGAGGGCGTCGTGCCCGACTATGCGGCGGGGCTTTCCCTGGGTGAATACAGCGCGCTGCAGTGCGCCGGCGTCCTGAGCCCCAAACAAGCCGTCGAGCTGGTCTCCTTTCGCGGCGTGGCGATGGCTCGGGCGGCGGAGGGCATCCAGAGTGCGATGACCGCCGTGCTCAGCCTCAACCGCGAGACGCTTGCGCGCTGCTGCGAGGAGGCATCGGATGCCGGCGTGGTGCGCATCTGCAACTACAACTGCCCGGGACAGCTGGTCATCGGCGGCGAGAAAGCTGCCGTTGAAAAGGCCGGCGAACTGGCCAAGGCCGCCGGCGCAAGGCGGCTCATGCCCCTTCGGGTGAGCGGCCCCTTCCACACGCCGCTGATGAAGGCGGCGGGCGACGCGCTCAAAGCCCGATTCGAATCCGAGGCCTTCGGCCCGATGCGGCTCCCGGTTCTGTTCAACTGCCTGGGCAGGGAGAGGCATGAAGGCGAACAGATCCCCGCGCTTCTGGTGCGCCAGGTGCAGGAGAGCGTCTACATGGAGGACATCCTCCGCAGGCTGCAGACGCTGGGGGTCGACACGGTCGTAGAGATCGGCCCGGGGCGCGTGCTCTCCGGCTTTGTCGCCAAGACCGTGGGCAGTTCGATCTCCTGCCATGCCATCGAGGACTGCGCGTCGCTCGAGCGGGCGCTCGCGGCGCTCAAGGCTTAATCCAAGCGGACTTCGGTCCGCTTTTTGATTTCCATCCTCCGCTTTGACGCCCCCTTCCCCGCCGCCAATCCCGATTCCCGGTCCGCTTCCTTCGCCTCGTCGAGCGCCCGCGGTTTTCCTTGTCAGGGCTTTCCGGGAATGATATACTGAACCCAGCATAAAAAACGTCACAGGAGGGAATCCCATGAAAAGGCGCATCGGCATCCTCACCAGCGGCGGCGACTGCCCGGGCCTCAATGCCTGCATCCGCGGCGTCGCGCGCGCGAGCTACTCGCTCTTTGACACCGAGATCGTCGGCATCCAGGACGGCTACGCGGGGCTCATGTCCGGAGACTACCGCGAGATGCGGCAGTCCGACTTCTCCGGCATCCTGACGCTCGGCGGCACGATCCTGGGCACTCGCCGCACGCCGTTTCGCAACATGCGCGTGATCGAGGAGGACAACATCGACAAGGTCAAGGCGATGAAGGAAAACTACCACAAGATGCGCCTCGACTGCCTCGTCACCCTCGGCGGCAACGGCACGCACAAGACGGCCAACCTGCTCTCCGAAGAGGGGCTCAACGTCATCGGCTTGCCCAAGACGATCGACAACGACATCTGGGGCACCGACGTCACCTTCGGTTTCCACACCGCAGTCGACATCGCGACGGATGTAATCGACCGCATCCACACGACTGCCGCAAGCCATGGGCGCTGCATGGTCATCGAGCTCATGGGCAACAAGGCCGGCTGGCTCACACTCTACTCCGGCATCGCAGGCGGCGCGGACGTCATCCTGCTCCCCGAAATCCCCTACGACCTCAAGGCCGTCGCCAAGGCCGTCGAGCGCCGCGCCGAGATCGGCAAGGGCTTCACGATCATCGCCATCGCCGAGGGCGCGATGACCATCGAGGAGGCCAAGATGAAGAAGAAGGAGCGCCTCGCCTTCCGCGAGAAGACCGGCTTTAACGGCGCGGCCAACCGCCTTGCGGGCGAACTGCAGGCGATGGTCGGCGTCGAGGCGCGCGCGGTCATCCCCGGCCATGTCCAGCGCGGCGGCACGCCCAGCGCCTACGACCGCATGCTCTCCACCGTCTTCGGCGTGCACGCGGCACAGCTCATCGCCGAGGGCAACTATGGCCAGGCGGTTGGCATGACGGGCAACAAGGTCAGCCACAACCCGCTCTCCGAAGTCGCGGGAAAGACCAAGCTCGTCCCCGAGGACGCGCAGGCCGTGATCGCCGCCCGTTCCATGGGCATCTCCTTCGGCGAAAAATAAACCGCATAGAAGCGGGGTCGCTCATCGAGCGGCTCCGTCAGCCTGTCAATGAAGCCACATTGCGAATCGGCAATGTGGCTTTTTGTATCCGCATGGAATCGGGCATGACGATTGAAGGCGAAACGTGATGCATGTCCGGTCGTCTTTTGTCATTCGTATTGAACCCTGCATGGGGCTTTATTGCGCTTGGGCGGGATGTTTTGACAATTCACCGCCATTTCACTATACTAAGGATACTCGCGCTTCGTGGGTATCTGGCGGATGTGCAAAGCTGAGCTATGTGAAATGAGAGAGGTTTCTATATGACGGAAACGACCGACCGGAGACTCACGGCGCTTTTTCGTTCAGGTTCTGTGATGCTGCTCCTGTTTACCCTTGGCGCCTGGTTTACTTTGAATCTATTTCATCAGTATGTTCAGGACTGCGACGCGGCAAAGGTCTTTTATCATGCTGCCCAGATCGCGGAAAACGGGACGTTCGCTATCCCCGGTTGGAAATACCTGACGACCGGCGAATGGGACTGCGCGACATTGTTTGCCATCCCGATATACGGCTTGACCGGAAACATCCTGCTTTCCTTCGGCATTGCGAACTGTCTGAACATTCTCTTGTTCGGCGCGGCCTGCTTCCTTGTTCTGAAAAAAATGGGGGTCCGTTTCCCCATCGTCTGCCTGATGCTCTCGATCCTGCTGCTGCCGTGGAGCTGGGGCATGCTGGCCTATTCGAACATGCTCTTCTACGGGGCAGGGCAGTATATATACAGGGTGATCGTCCCGCTGCTTCTGATCGGATTGTATGAGGGCGGTGTGTGTTCCATTGCCCGAGGCCTCAAGGTCTTCTTATGTGCCGTCCTCATCGGCATGACCTTTGCCGTCGCCTCTTCAAGCGGGGTGTATGTCCTCGCCTGCGGCATTGTGCCCGTCCTGATCTGCCGGATGGTATACGCGCTCTCAAAGGACATGAAGGGCATCCGGCGGAGCAATGTTCTTTTGACGCTCAGCGTCGTGATCGCTGCCTTGGCGGGCGTTTTCGTACACAAGATGCTCGAAATGACGACGCCGCTGGATGGCATGAATCTCATCACGCTGGACGCGTTGTTTCCCGCGATCGCAAAGTCGGTCGACGATCTCCTCCGGCTCATGCAGCTCTTCCCTCTTGAGACGACCTCTGCCTTTACCGTGACAGCGCTGGGACATCTCATGAAGCTAGGCTTGTTCGGGATCATTCTACTCTCGGCATTGTCCCGGTATCGACTGGCGTTTGGATTTGAAGCGGCTTTCGGCGAAACGAAACAAGCGAACAGCCTGATCAGCGCAGAACTGATCTCCATCGCGCTCTGGAATTTTCTCGTCTGTACGCTCTCGACCTCCGCGGGGCGCTATCACCTGATCGGCATGATCCCGTTCATCATCTCTGCAGGCGGGACAATTGAGGATCTCCTCTTCCGCCGCGCCTCCATATGGCTGCGTCATGTCGGCTCCTTTGCACTGTGCGGCCTTGTATTCTGCCTCTTCGGCTATCTTTGGAATCAAGCCAGGCATATCATCAATGAAAATCGCAACTACGTCAGCTTTGCGGTCATCGAGACGGCAGAGGAACAGAACGTCGGCACCGTCATCTATCTTGACGATAGCGCATTGATGGAGGAGGCGGAGGCGCTAGACCTAACGCGCAAATATGGAAATTATGTCTCGAAGATGGATCAGCTGCGGATCTTCAATGACTATGATCGCAAGGAAGAACGCAGCACCTATGATGAACGCCACCTGCTGGTGGTGACGGAGGCCGCGAGCATAGGGCATCTCTCGGAGCATCTCCGGCCCCAGTATACGCTCGTGAAGAACCTCGGAAACGGGTATTCTATCTACGTTTCGGATCATAACCGATTGGATGGCTCGATCGGCCCGGGGAAAATGGCCGGTACGACGATGGATTTCCCCCACAGTTATGGCTATCGAAGCTCCGATACCTATGATGCACAGGGCATGCTGTCCCTCAAGGACGGCTTCTTAAACAGTCCGGACTTCATCGCCGACGCAAACGGAACGGTGGTCACGATCATCGCAAAAGATCTCGTCGGAGTGCCTGTGATCCGCATCGTGGAGAACGGCGCAGAGCGCAGCATGTCGCTCTCAGAAGAGAACCGTTCCTTTCAGATCCAGCCCGGTGCGGCTTTCCGCTTCAGCATCGTTGCTTCGCCGGAGGTGGAGGTGACGATCGATCGAATCGAGTTTACGAACCTTCATCCCGCCTTTCCGATATGAACAAAAAAGGCCGCAGTTTCCGACCTTTGAAAAGCTGACGGAGCCGCTTCGCGAGCGGCTCCGTTTTGTATGGCTTTAGCGACGATCCTGTGTGACAAAGGCACGATAGATCGCGCGCGTCGCGTTTTCGAAGTCGAGGTTGTCGACACCGACGATGATGTTCAGCTCGCTCGAGCCCTGGTCGATCAGCCGGACATTGATGCCCGCCTTTTCCAGCGCGTTAAAGAGCTTGGCGGAGGCGCCCTTTTTGCGCACCATCCCCCGCCCGACGGTCGCTATGAGCGCAAGACCGGAGTGGATCTCGACCGTATCGGGCTGGCAGAGCTCGTGCAGACGCTGTACCAGGCGCTCCTTCTTCCCCGCCAGAACATCCTGATGGACGACGACGCACATCGTGTCGATACCCGAGGGCATATGCTCAAAGGAGATGCCCATCTCCTCGACCGCCTGCAGCACGCGCCGGCCAAAGCCGAGTTCCGCGTTCATCATCGCCTTTTCGACGTTGATGATCGCAAAGTCCTTGTGTCCGGCGATGCCCGTGATCAGGTAGGGATTGTCGATCTCCTCGGCCTCATAGCTGATGAGCGTACCGGGTTCGTCGGGCTGATGCGTGTTTCGGATGTTGGTAGGGATGCCCGCCAGGCGCACCGGAAAGATCGCGTCCTCGTGGAGCACGGAGGCGCCCATGTAGGACAGCTCGCGCAGCTCCTGATAGGTGATGTGGCGGATCGGCTCCGGGTTTCGGACGATGCGCGGATCGGCCATCATACAGCCCGGAACATCCGTCCAATTCTCATAGACGTCGGCCTCAGCCGCGCGCGCGACGATCGCGCCGGTGATGTCGCTTCCGCCCCGGGAGAAGGTCTTGATGTTGCCGCAGGCGTCGCTCCCGTAGAACCCGGGCACGACGGCATGCGCCTTGCCCGAGAGCAGCGTGCCCAAGGCATGCTGGGTGCGCGCCTGATCGAGCCGCCCGTCCGCATCAAAAAAGATCCCGTCCTTGGGGTCGACGAAGTCCCAGCCCAGCCACGCAGAGAGCAGCCGGCCATTGAGATACTCGCCCCGGCTTGCGGCATAGTCCTCGCCCGCGCCATGCAAAAGGTCTGCTCGGATCGTCTCCAGCTCGGCGTCGAGGTCAAAGTCCACGCCCAGCGCGAGCGCGATCTCGCGATAGCGCGACGCGATCTGGGCAAAGGGCTCGTCCATCGCCGCGCCGCGCGTAGCCAGGCGGCTGCACTCGTAGAACAGATCGGTCACCTTGATGTCGACCGCACTGCGTTTGCCCGGTGCACTGGGCACGAGGATGCGCCGAGCCTCGTCGTCCTGTAGAATCTCGCGGACCTTTTGAAAACAGCACGCATCCGCCAGGGAGCTGCCGCCAAACTTCGCCACCTTTAAAGCCATGGAGAGTCCTCCAGTTACAACGTTCTTTTTGAGATGAAAATCGTTTCCCATTCTAGTGGCTCACGCCCATAAAGTCAAGCATCGGCGCGAAAGGACCAAAAAAGAAAATGTAAGAGTACAATTGATGTGAGACCGAAAGGGTAACAAAAAGCGACTGAGTC
>R15__coassemble_467_pt1 | contig 36860 bp, 37 predicted proteins | sample R15__metabat2_low_PE_033 | metagenome-assembled genome bin R15
GCATGAAAAAAGACTCCTCAAGCTGAGAAGTCTCTTGGTGGAGCATAGGGGAGTCGAACCCCTGACCTTTTGAATGCCATTCAAACGCGCTACCAACTGCGCTAATGCCCCGAACGTTGATGAGTATACACGAGCGCGGGGCGTTTGTCAAGCATTTTTTGCGATCTTCGGCGGCGAAGGCTCAAGCCTGTCCGCGAAGCGCGCCGATCAGGGAAAAGAGCAGGAAGCCGACGATGTCGGCCGCGACGATCGTGCTGCCCACGGGCGTGCTGGCCAGGATCGAGATGCCCAGGCCCAGGGTCGCACAGACGACGGAGAAGATTGCCGAGCAGATCGTGACCGCCCGGAACGAGCGCAGCACGCGCATGGCAGACATGGCCGGGAAGATGATCAGCGCGGAGATCAGCAGGGAGCCGACCAGATTCATCGCCAGCACGACGATCACCGCCACGACGATCGCGATCATCAGGTTGTAGCGCTCGACGCGCGTGCCGCTGGCGCGGGCGAAATTCTCGTCGAAGGTGACCGCGAAGATGCGGTTGTAGAAGAGAATGTAGATGCCCACGACCAGCAGGGACATGACGACGCAGAGGATCACCTCGCCGCGCGTGAGCGTCAGGATGGAGGTCGAGCCAAAGAGCGTCGAGCAGACGTCGCCAGAGAGGTTGGAGGCGGTGGAGAAGAGGTTCATGATCAGGTAGCCCAGGGCGAGCGCGCCGACCGAGATCATCGCGATGGCCGAGTCGCCCTTGATCTTCGTGTTCTGCCCGGTGCGCAGCAGCAGGACCGCGCACAGCACCGTGACCGGCATGACAAAGAGCATGTCGTCGGTCAGGTTGAGCACGCCCGCAATGGCGATCGCGCCAAAGGCGACGTGGCTCAGGCCGTCGCCAATGAAGGAGAAGCGCTTGAGCACCAGCGTGACCCCCAGCAGGGAGGAACACAGCGCGATGAGCACGCCGACGATCAGCGCATAGCGCACGAAGGGAAAGGCCCAGTAGGTCGCAAGGGTCTGCATCATCGCCTTGTCCCCCCTTCCGTCGGGCAAAGGCCCAGGCGGCGCGCCGCGGCGCTGTGCAGGTATTGCGCCTTGGTTCCGAAGAAATTCTCGCGGTCCACATGCAGCACATGCGTCGCGCTGTCCATCGCCGCGTCAAGGTCGTGGGAGATCATGATGACGGTGATGCCCTCCTGGCGGTTGAGCCGCTCGATGATCTCGTACATCTCGCCGGTGACCTTGGGATCGAGCCCCGCGACCGGCTCGTCGAGCAGCAGGAGCTTGCGCGTCGCGGAGAGCGCCCGGGCGAGGAGCACGCGCTGCTGCTGGCCGCCAGAGAGGTCGCGGTAGCTGCGCTCGCGCAGGGCGGCGATGCCCATCTTCTCGATGTTTTGCATCGCGATGTCCTTGTCCTTGCGGCTATAGAAGAAGCGGCCGGAGCGCCCCTGCCGCCCGGAGAGGACGATCTCCCAGACGGTCGCCGGGAAGTCGCGCTGGACGGGGGTTTGCTGGGGCAGATAGCCGATCTCGTTGTGCAGCAGGCCGTCGCCGTAGACGATCGTCCCGGCCATCGGGCGCTGGAGGCCGAGGATGGCCTTCATCAGCGTCGACTTGCCCGATCCGTTCTCGCCGACGATGCACAGGTAGTCCCCGGCGCTCACGCTGAAGCTGAGCCCGGAGAGAATCGCCTGGCCCTCGTAGCCAAGCGTCAAATTCTCACAGCTGAGTTGTGCCATATCCTTGTCCTTATTCGTTGGGAGCTTCTGGGTTTTCGGTGGCTTTTCCCTCTTTTTCGCGGCAGGCGGCGCACAGGCCGTAGAAGACGGTCTTGCCCGCGTTCCACAGAAAGCCGTGGCGCGCAAGCAGGTGGTCGCCGATCTCGCGGAGCTCGTCGCAGTCCATGTGCAGCAGCGCGCCGCACGCCTCGCACTTGCAGTGGAAGTGGCAGGCGCAGTGCCCCTGCTCCTGGACGAACTGGAAGCACGCGCGGTCTCCGCTGTCCATCTGGTAGCGGCGCACGACGCCCTCGGCGACCAGGCTGTCGAGGTGGCGATAGATCGTCGCCATGCCGATGGGCTTGGGCGACTTGGCAAAGTGCGCCCAGATCTCCGCCGCGGTGCGGTGTTCGCCGGCGGTCTGCTCCAGATACCGGAGGAGCTCCGCCTGCTGCCGGGTGCGATAGGATCCTTTCATCGCCAAGTCTTCCTTCCTTTCGTCGCGCTGCGCCGCAGAGGGGCGGAATCCCCGTCCTTCACGGCGCAGAAAAAGCCGATGTTCATTGTATCATGAAGCACCGGTTTGTCAATATGAATTTGAATTTCATTCTCAATCGTGCAGGAGGGCCATGACCCGCCTTGCGGCCAGCTCGGCCAGGCGCGCGATCGGCAGGGGCTCGACCCCGGCCACATGCACCCCGCAGCGCTCCAGCGGCAGGAAGACCTTCTCTGCAGGGCTGCGCGCGATGGCCGCGGCGATCGCCCCGGTGATCTCCCCCATCATCGCGTCGGCCAGCAGGATGCCCATGGGGCCCAGGATGATGTCCGCTCGGGGCGCGCAGACGCGCACGGGGTTCTCGCCCGTCGCGCCCTGATCGGCCCCCGCGCGCATCATGGCCGCAGTCGCCAGCGCGTTGGTGCCGACCGCCAGCAGCTTGTGCTCTGTGCCCAGGCCTTCGGCGCGGAGCTTTTCGATGAGCAGCGCGCCGATGCGCCCGCCCTGTCCATCCATCACCAGGATCGTCATGGTCTCTCCTTAGGGGTCGGGGATGAGGCCGTCGCACAGATCGTGCAGAACCTCGGAAGCGATCAGCAGGCCCGCGACCGCCGGAACGGTCGGCAGGCTGCCCGGGGTCACGCGCTTGCCGCCCGGCTCGCGCTCCGCCTCGGGCAGGGGTCGGGGCACGCGCGCCTTTTCGGTCGAGTAGACGACCTTGAGCTGGGCGATCCCCCGCCGCCGCAGCTCCTGGCGCATCACGCGGGCGAGCGGGCAGACGGAGGTGTCGTAGAGGTCGGCCACGCGCAGGCATGAGGGGTCGAGCTTGTTGCCCGCGCCCATGCAGGAGATGACCGGCACCCCGCAAGCCGCGGCGCGCTCGACGATCGCGATCTTCGCCGCCACGGTGTCGACCGCGTCCACGACGTAATCCAGCTGGGCAAAGTCGATCTCCCCGATGTTCTCGGGCAGCACGAAGAGCGCCCGCGTCTGCACCTGAATGTCGGGGTCGATCGCGCGCACGCGCGCCTCGGCGGCCTCCGTCTTGGGCATGCCGAGGGTCTGGCGGGTCGCGAGGATCTGGCGGTTCAGGTTGGTCAGGCTGACCGTGTCGGCGTCCACCAGCAGGAGCCGGCCGACGCCCGCGCGCGCGAGCGCCTCCAGGGCGTAGCCGCCAACGCCGCCCAGGCCAAAGAGGGCCACCCGCGCGCCGCGCAGGCGGGCGATCGCGTCCGGGCCCAGCAAAAGTTCCGTTCTCGTCCAGGGATTGGGCATTGTGGTCGTTCTCCTTTATCCTCAGGGCATCGCGCTGTCTTTCCCCCTGATTATACCCGCCCGCGCGATCGCCCGCAAGCCCATCCCTTCGGGGCGTCCGCAGGGCTTTCGAGGCCTTTCTTTCGACAGATTGTCGGGATTTTTGCCGTTCTTGACAGCGAAATACGGCAATGTTATAGTGTTTTTCATCCCATATTTCGACATTTCCGGCAAATGGAGGGTCTACCGATGCCAAAGGTCCTTTTAGAGGTCTGCTGCGGCTCCGCCGAGGACGTGATCCAGGCGGAACGGGGCGGCGCGGACCGCGCCGAGCTCAACGCCAGCCTCGTCTCGGGCGGGCTCACGCCCACGATCGGCGCGCTGTCCGTCGCCAAGCGCCACTGCTCGATCCCGATCCTGACGATGGTGCGCCCCCGAGCCGGCGGCTTTTGCTACACGCCCATCGAGTTCGAGGTCGCCCTGCGCGAGGCGGAGCTTCTGCTCGAGCACGGCGCGGACGGCCTGGTTTTCGGCTTTCTGCACGAGGACGGCACCGTCGATGCTCCGCGCTGCCGCGAGATGATCCGCCGCGCCGACGGACGGCCCTGCGTCTTTCATCGCGCGCTGGACGTCGTGCCCGACTGGAAGCGCGCGCTGGATACGCTCATCTCCCTGGGCGTGACGCGCGTGCTCACCTCGGGGCAGCAGAGCAGCGCCCTGCTCGCCCTGGAGACCCTACGCGAGATGATCGAGTACGCCGCGGGCGCGATTGAGATCCTGCCCGGCGCGGGCATCCGGCGCGAGAACGTCCGGCGCGTCGTCGAGGCGACCGGCGCAAGCCAGGTGCATCTCTCCGCGCGCCGCACCCTGTGCGATCCTTCCGCATCGGGCAACCCTCGCATCCACTATGGCGCCGCGCTCTACGCGCCGGAGGACCGGTTTGAGCAGACCGACGCATCCCTGGTGCGCGAGCTGCGCGCACTTCTGACGGAGGAGCATCTATGATTGCGATCATCGGCACTTGGAAAATGTCGCTCTCGGGTGTGCGCGAAGGCTTTTCCCTCCTTCGCGAGGGCGCGCACGCGGGGGATGCCGTCTGCCGAGCCATCACGAGGGTCGAGGACGAGCCGAGCTATACCTCCGTCGGGCGGGGCGGCCTGCCCGATCTGGACGGACACGTGATGACCGACGCAGCCTACATGGACGGCGACGCGCTGCGCATGGGCGGGGTCATCAGCGCCGAGCACGTGCGCAACCCGATCCTCCTGGCGCGCCATCTCTGCGGCCGTCCGGTCAATTGCCTGCTCGCCGGGCGCGGAGCCGAGGCCGCCGCGGTGGAGGCCGGTCTGCCGCTTTGCGACCTGCGGACCGAGGACGCCATGCGGCGCTGGCGCGAGGCCCGCGCCGAGGTGCCCGCCCAGCTGGGGGCCTACGAGGGGCATGACACGGTCTGCGTCCTCGCGCTGGACGAGGCGGGGCGCATGGTCGCGGGCACCTCGACCTCCGGCCTCTTCCTCAAGGCCCCGGGACGCGTGGGTGACACGCCGCTGATCGGCTCCGGTTTCTACTGTGATTCCCGCGTCGGCGCGGCGGCGGCGACCGGCGTGGGCGAGGACATCATGCGCGGCTGCCTGTCCTACGAGATCGTCCGCCTCCTGCGCCAAGGCGCCGATCCGACCGAGGCCTGCGAGGAAGCGCTCCTCGCCCTGGTCGCCCGCAAGCGCGCGCTGGGCGAGGACGAGGGCAACATGAGCCTGATCGCGCTGACCCCCGACGGGCGCTTCGGCGCGGCGACCACCCTGCCCCTCTTCCCCTTTGCCGCCGGCCGGGGCGATGGGGCCGCGCTCTGGGCCGCGAGCCGGGACGCAAAGCCTCGAGAAGCCAGCTTGCAGGAGATGGCGGGCGAGCCCTGAGGATGCGAACGTTTTTGAGATAACTTATGCCATTTTCCCAGTTTTTGACGATTCGATGAGGCGATGCCTCGCGCAAATCGCACAAATTCCTTTACAAGTTCGCCAAAAAATGCTACACTATCTGCATCTCTACCGTGGGCGGAGTGCGCCCCGGAGCAAGCTCAAAGGAGGTCCCTTTATGAAGAAGTTTCTGTCCCTGGCACTGGCCGCCCTGCTCATCCTCGGCCTGGCCGCCGCGCTGGCCGAGAAGGCGCCCGAAGAATACGCGGGCAGCCTGACCATCTACTCCCCCCACGACGCCGATCCGCTAAACGCGGGCGTCGCCGCCTTCGAGGCGAAGTATCCCAACGTGAAGGTCGAGCTCGTCGCCGACGGCACCGGCAACCTGCTCAACCGCATCAAGGCCGAGGCCGCCGCGCCGATGGCCGACGTGCTCTGGGGCGGCGGCGCAGACTCGCTGGCCGCCTACAAGGAGTTCTTCAAGAGCTACGCCCCCACCTGCCTGGATCTGATCGATCCCTCGCTCTACGACCCGGATCACATCTGGATCGGCGAGTCACCCCTGCCGATGGTCTTCCTGGTCAACACCGACCTGGTCGCCCCGGAAGAGATCCCGATGACCTGGAAGGATCTGGCCGACCCGAAGTGGGCGGGCAAGATCGCCTTCGCCAACCCCGCCTCCTCCGGCTCCGCCTTCACGCAGCTGTGCACGATCCTCATGATCTACGGCGACGCGGCGGACGACTACGCGGCGGGCTGGGAGCTGGTTCGCTCCATGATCCCCAACCTCGTCATCCAGAGCGGCTCGAGCGGCGCGCATAAGAACGTCGACTCCGGCGAGTACCCGATCGGCATCACCCTGGAAAAGGCTGCCATCCAGTATCCGCACGACGCCGAGGGCGCGCATCTGTCCATCGTCTACCCGACTGACGGCACCAGCGCGGTGCCCGACGGCGTGGCGATCGTCGCCAACTGCCCCAACCCCGAGCTCGCGGAGCTCTTCACCGAATTCGTCCTCTCCGCCGAGTGCCAGACCGAGCAGAACGCGCAGTTCGGCCGTCGCCCGATCCGCAGCGACGTGACGCCGCTGGGCCTGCCCGAGCTCTCCAGCTTCCCGCTGATGAACTACAACTTCGACTATGCCGCGAACCACAAGGGCGACATCGTCGAGCGCTGGCAGGACGTCTTGACCGAGTAATTCCCGGTGCAAGTCCAAAGGTGCCCCGAGGAGCTCGGGGCACCTTTTCCAAACGAGGAAAGAACGAAAGGACAGGTTTCATGAGCCACGCAGTGATCATCCGCGACGCCGTCAAGCGCTACGGCGACTACCTCGCCGTCCGGGGCATCAACCTCCACATCCAACCGGGCGAATTCTTCACGCTGCTGGGCCCCTCAGGCTGCGGCAAGACCACCCTCCTGCGCATGATCGCCGGATTCAACACCGTGGACGGCGGTGAGATCCGCTTCGACGAGCGCGTCATCAACCAGGTCGCCGCGCACAAGCGCGACATCGGCATGGTCTTCCAGAATTACGCGATCTTCCCCCACCTCAACGTCACCGAGAACGTCGCCTACGGCCTCAAGGCGCGCCACGTTCCCGCCGCCGAGATCCAAAAGCGGGTTGAGGAAGCCCTGCGCATGGTGCAGATCGACCAGCTCGCCCAGCGCAAGCCCAACGAGCTCTCCGGCGGCCAGCAGCAGCGCGTCGCGCTCGCCCGCGCCTTCGTCATCGAGCCGGGCGTTCTGCTGATGGACGAGCCGCTCTCCAACCTGGACGCCAAGCTTCGCGTGCAGATGCGCACGACCATCAAAAAGCTCCAGCGCCGCCTGGGCATCACGACCATCTACGTCACCCACGACCAGGAGGAGGCGCTGGCCATCTCCGACCGCATCGCCGTCATGAATCAGGGCGAGATCATGCAGGTCGGCGCGCCGGAGGAGATCTACCGCAAGCCCGCCAATCCCTTTGTCGCCAACTTCATCGGCGTCTCCAACTTCCTGGACTGCACGCTCGAGGCGCAAAAGGGCGAGGGGACGGTCGAGGTTCTGGGCCATCGCTTCGCCGCGCCCGTGCGCACGGACTACGCCGGCCCGGCGATCCTCAGCGCGCGGCCCGAGCAGCTCTCCCTCGCCGAGGCGGGCATCCCCGGGACGATCACCCTGGCGCTCTTCCTGGGCGACTTCGTGCAGTATGAGATCCGCCTGCCCAACGGGCAGAGCATCGAGCTGAACGAATACACCAAGGACACCGAGCAGATGCGCGCGGTCGGCAGCGAGGTGCACGTCGCGTTCAGCGCGCGCCAGATCTCGTTGTATCGCAAGGACAATCAGGAGGTGCTCTCATGCTGAGGAGCCGGCCAAAGAGCGGGACGGCTTTCTACTTGGACTTCTGGTTCTGGGTCAAGACCGCGATCTTCGTGATCTTCCTGCTCTTCCTCGTCTACCCCTTCTCCACGCTGATCTACAACAGCTTCTTCTCCTCCAAGGCGGACGGCGTGACGCTCTACAACTTCCATCGCTTCTTCTCGCGCAAGTACTACAACTCCGCCCTGGGCAACAGCCTGATGATCAGCCTGATCCCGACGATCGCCAGCGTGGTGCTGGGCGTTCCGCTGGCCTACCTGATGACCCGCTTTAACATCTGGGGCAAGACCTTCTGGCATGTGCTGATCATCCTCTCGCTGATGTGCCCGCCGTTCTTGGGCGCCTACAGCTGGATCATCCTCTTTGGCAACGCGGGCATCATCACCCGCTGGCTCTCCGATCTGACGGGCTTTGCGATGCCCTCGATCTACGGGCTGGGCGGCTGTTCCGCCGTCTTCACCCTCAAGCTCTTCCCCTACGTCTACCTCTATGTCTCCGGCGCGATGGGCTCGATCGACCGCTCCGTCGAGGAGTGCGCCGAGAACCTGGGCTCCGGCAAGCTCCGCCGGCTGATGACCGTGACCGTCCCCGTCGTCATCCCCAGCATCGCCGCGGGCGCGCTGATGGTCTTCATGACGGCGCTGGCCGACTTCGGCACGCCCGGCCTGCTCGCAGGCGGCAACTTCCGCACGCTGCCCACGCTGATCTACGACGAATACCTCAGCGAGACCGGCGGCAACGCGAACCTGGCCAGCGCGATCTCCATGGTCATCATCGTCATCGCGCTGCTGATCCTCTTCCTGCAAAAGTGGTGGGTCGCCCGCAAGAACTATCAGATGAGCGCCCTGCGTCCGCCCGCAATCGCCGAGATGCGCGGCATGAAGCGCGCGCTGGTCACCCTGCCCGTCGCGCTGATCACCCTGATCGCCTTCATCCCGCAGGCCGTCGTCGTCTACTGCTCCTTCGTGCGCACGAACTACTCGAACTTCGTCTTCTCCGAGGGCTACACGCTGGAGCACTACCTCGACCTGGGCCGAAACCTCTCCACGAACATCCGCAACTCCTTCGTCTACTCGACCATCGCCATCCTCTTCATCCTCGTGCTGGGCATCCTGATGAGCTACGTGATCGTGCGTCGGCGCGGCAAGACGGGCGGCGTGCTCGACATGCTCATGATGGCCCCCTACGTCATCCCCGGCTCGGTCCTGGGCCTTTGCTACATCGTCGCCTTCAACTACATGGGCACGACGAAGGACGGAAGCGTCATCCGCCTGACGGGCACGGCGAGCATCATCATCATCGCGATGATCATCCGCAAGATGCCCTACACCGTGCGCTCCGGCTCCGCCTTCCTCATGCAGACCGATCCCTCGATCGAGGAGGCCTCGATCAACCTGGGCGTCTCGCCGATGAAGACCTTTATAAAGGTGACCGTGCGCATGATGCTCCCGGGCGTGCTCTCCGGCGCGATCATCTCCTGGGTGACCTGCATCAACGAGCTCTCCACCTCCATCATGCTCTACACCGGCAAGACCGCGACCATCACCGTCTCCAGCTACACCGCGATCGTGCGCAACTCGGTCGGCACGGGCGCGGCCCTCGCCTCGATCCTGACCGTGACCAGCGGCGCGCTGCTGCTCGTCTTCTTCAGGGTCAGCCGAGGCAAGGTCTCCATCGTCTGAGGCGCCCGATGCGGCGTCCTCTCCTGCTCGCTGCCCTGCTCCTCGCCCTGTCCTTCGGCGCGCTTGGCGAGGAAGCCCGGCAGAGCGAGCGCCTCCAATCGGCCAGCCCCGCGGGCAGCCACGCAACGCCCATCCCAAAGGAGATCCTGCAGGTTCTGCGCGGAAGCCGCACCTTTTACAATGTGGACAGCGCCGCGCCCAGCACCCTCGAGGAGGCGGCAGCTGCCTACGGCTACGACGCGCCCGTCCCGATCCTGCGCTACGCCCTGCACGACTACGACGGAGACGGGGCGAGCGAGCTGATCCTCGCCTTCGGCCTCTCTTCCGTCTCGGAGGAGTACCTGATGCTGCGGGCCTACGCAGGCCGCGTCTACGGCTACGAGGTCCCCTACCGGGGCTTCGTAAACCCCTCGAGCGACGGCACGTTCGAATTCTCCAACGGCGCGGCCAACAGCGGGCGCGGAACGCATCGCTTCGACGGCGTCTTCCGAACGCTTCGGGTGCTCGACGAGGTGAACCTCGACCACCCGACAAACCCGGGCTACTTCCTGGGCGGGCGCAAGGTCAGCGAGGCAGCCTATTGGGCCCAGGCCGACAAGCCCCACCCGCCCCTTCCCTGGTATCGCTACGACCCCGAAGAGATGCGCTGATCCCCCAAGCGGGCGTCCGACCTGGCCGGACGCCCGCTCTTTCTATGCGTATTTTACCCCAAAGAGATGGAAAAGGACGCCCGGATCGCTCCGGACGTCCTTTGGTGCATGCAAGGGAACCCTTGGTCCCTTGAGAGGGGATCAGCGGCCGAACTGCACGTCGTTGTTGCCGCTCTCGGTCGTCCACATCTCGAGCATGTTGATCGGGTCGTTGAAGTCCGCGATCCAGCCATTGCGGGCGACGTCGTAGTTGCCGTTCTTGCGGTCGTTGAGGAAGACGTTCCACTCGGTGGTGCGGATGGTCATCTCGATGCCAACCGCCGCGAGGTCCTGCTGAATGCACTCGGCGATCGCCACGTGGCCGGAGGACTCGTTGGTCAGGAACTCGAAGGAGATCGGGGTGCTCGCGCTGAGCATCTCGCCGTCGAACTCGAAGCCCGCAGACTTGAGCAGCTCGATCGCGCCGGGCACGTCGACTTCCATGCCGTAGTAGCCGGTCTCGACCGGATAGGTGTAGGCGTCATCGTTGGCCTTGAAGACGCCGCCGTGACCGTCGGCCATGCCGCTCGGGATGAAGGCGACTGCCGGCTCCTGCCCCGTCTGGCCGACCGTCTCGATGATGTATTCGCGGTCGATCAGCTTCGAGAAGGCCTTGCGCATCGCTGCGGCCTGCTCGACGGTCTTGCCGTCGAAGAGGGCGCTCTTGACGTTGAAGTTGACGTAGTAGGTGCCCAGGTTGTCGATGATGTGGAACTCCGGATCGATGCCATTGAGGCTGGCAATCTGATCGGTGGGGACGGTGTCGATGAAGTCCAGGTCGCCCGCCTGATACGCCGCGTAGATCGCAGTGTCGTCGGCGCTGAGCATGAACTGAAGGGTCTCGACCTTGACGTTCTCAGCGTTCCAGTAGTAGGGGTTCTTGGTGTAGGTCATGGAGACGTTGTGCTGCCAGTCGGTGAGCATGAAGGCGCCGGAGGAGACGAAGCCCGCCTCGTTGGCCCAGCTGCCCGGGTTGGCCAGCTTGCCCTCGGCGTCATAGTCGGCCGCCTCCACGGTCGCGCGGTGGACCGGATAGAAGGTCGGGAAGGCCATCAGGTCTTCCATGTAGGCGCAGGGGGCAGCGAGGGTGAAGGTGAGGGTCTTGCCGTCCTCGGACGCGCTGACCGCCAGCTCATCCGGATAGCCCGCGATGCCGTTGAACATGTAGCTGTAGTCTGCGGCGGTCTCGGTCGCGGCGGCGCGCTTCCAGCTGTACTCGAAGTCCGCTGCGGTCAGCGGGGAGCCGTCGGACCACTTGAGGCCGTCCTTGAGGGTGACGGTGTAGGTCAGGCCGTCCTCAGAGACGGTGTAGCCCTCTGCGAACTCGGGCACGAGCTGGCCCTCGGCGTTGTAGGTGTACAGGCCGCCGAAGCTGTTGGCCGCAAGGCACGCGCCGTCGACGCTGGAGTTGAGCGCAGGATCGAGGTGATCCGGCTCAGAGGCGAGGTTGATGCGCAGGGTCGTCGCATCGCCCCTAGTCGCGTACATGAAGTACTTGGTGCCAAAGAGGGAGGCGTAAGCGCCTTCCATGTCGGCCCGCTGCATGTACAGGTCGTTGTAGAAGTAGAGGGGGATGATCGCTCCGGTGTCCATGAGCATATCCTCCGCCTGGTGCAGAAGCGCTTCACGGGCGACGAAGTCGGTCGAGGACTTGGCCTCGGCGATGAGCGCGTCGTAGCCGGTCCAATCGGGCTCAGAGCCGGCGTCCGCCAGCGCGACGGTGGCGCAGATGACCATCAGCAACGCCAGAGTCAGGGAAAGCAGCTTGTTCATTGCGTGTTCCTCCGTGTTTTTATTTGCAAAGACGGATGTCTTTACATCAGTAGTGGGGGTTCCAGCAGGCGATCTGATGCCCCGGCGCCATCTCCGTGAGATGTGGGCACTCCTGCGCGCAGCGCTCGGTCGCGTAGCGGCAGCGCGTGCGGAAGGGGCAGCCGCTGGGCATGTGCATGGGACTGGGCACGTCGCCCTCGAGCTGGATGCGTCGCTTGGTCTTGGCGGTGTCGGGATCGGGGATCGGGATCGCGGAGATGAGCGACTGGGTGTAGGGGTGCATCGGGTTGTAGATGACGTCGTTGGCCTCGCCGATCTCGACCATGCGCCCCAGGTACATGACCGCGATGCGCCGGGAGATGTGCTGGACGACGAGCAGGTCGTGGGCGATGAAGAGATAGGCGATGCCCAGCTTCTCCTGCAGCTCCTCGAAGGTGTTGATGACCTGCGCCTGGATCGACACGTCCAGCGCGGAGACAGGCTCGTCGCAGACGATGAAGCGCGGGTTGACCGCCAGGGCGCGCGCGATGCCGATGCGCTGGCGCTGGCCGCCGGAGAATTCGTGCGCGTAGCGCCGCGCGTGATCGGAGTTGAGGCCAACCAGGGTCAGCAGCTCGGTGATCTTCTCCATGCGCTCGGCACGGCTTTTGTAGAGGCGGTGGATATCCAGCGGCTCGCCGACGATGTCGGCGACGGTCATGCGCGGGTTGAGCGAGGAATAGGGATCCTGGAAGACGATCTGCATCTCTCGGCGGTATTTGCCGATGTTCTCGTCGGTGATCTCGGCGCCGTCAAAGAGCACCTGCCCCGCCGTCGGGCGGTAGAGCCGCAGGATCGAGCGGCCGACCGTCGTCTTGCCGCAGCCGCTCTCGCCGACCAGGCCGAGCGTCTCGCCCGCCTCGATCTGGAAGGAGACGCCGTCGACCGCGCGCAGGACGGTGTTTTCCATGAAGCCGCCGCGCACGGGGAAGTACTGTTTGAGGTCGCGGACCTCGAGCAAGGGCGTGCTCACGGGTGCTCGCCTCCCTTCTGCTGGATCTCGTCGTAGACTTGCTTCACGTTCATCCAGCACGCCGCGCGGTGCCAGTCGTTGATCTGCAGCTCTTCGGGCGGCTCGGCCAGGCAAACCTTCATCGCCCGGTCGCAGCGGGCGGCAAAGGCGCAGCCCTTGGGCATATTGGTCAGATCGACCGGCGAGCCCGCGATCGGGATCAGCTTCTCGTGGACGCTGGAGAGTCGCGGGATCGAGCGCAGCAGGCCCTTGGTGTACTCGTGCTTGGGGTTGTAGAAGATCTCGTCGGCCGTGCCGCGCTCGCAGACGCGCCCGGCGTACATGACGATGATCTCGTCGCAGAGCTCGGCGATGACGCCCAGGTCGTGGGTGATCATGATGATCGCCATGCCCAGCTTGCGCTGGAGCTCCTGCATGAGCTCGAGGATCTGCGCCTGGATCGTCACGTCCAGCGCGGTCGTCGGCTCGTCGGCGATCAGGATGTCGGGCTCGCAGGCCAGCGCCATGGCGATCATCACGCGCTGGCGCATGCCGCCGGAGAGCTCGTGCGGGTATTGGTGCAGGCGCTTTTCCGGCTCGTTGACGCCGACCAGCTCGAGCATCTCGCGGGCGCGCTCGTCGGCCTGCTTGCGGTTGCGGTCGGTGTGCAGCAGGATCGCCTCACGCAGCTGGTTGCCAATCGTGTAGGTCGGGTTGAGGCTGGTCATGGGATCCTGAAAGATGATCGACACACGCTTGCCGCGGAATTTGCGCATCTCGCTCTCGGAGAATTGGGTGACGTCCTTGCCTTCAAAGAGGATCTGGCCGCCGGTGATGCGCCCGGGCTCGACCAGGATGCGCAGGATCGAGTAGGCCGTGACGCTCTTGCCCGAGCCGGACTCGCCGACGATGCCCAGCACCTTGCCGCGCTCGAGGTTGAAGGAGACGCCGTTGACCGCGCGGACCTCGCCCGCGTCCACGTCAAAGGCCGTGCTGAGGTTTTTCACCTGCAGAAGAGGCGTATGCTCGCTCATGGGATTACCTCCTCAGCTTGGGGTCGAACGCGTCGCGCAGGCCGTCGCCCAGCAGATTGAAGCTCAGGACGATCAGGCAGATGCACGCCGCCGGGAAAAGCATCTTGTAGGGATAGGCCTGCAGGCCGCCGCGCGCCGCGTTGGCCAGGCTGCCCAGGGAGGGCATCGGCGCCTGAACGCCCAAGCCGATGAAGCTCAGGAAGCTCTCGGTGAAAATCGCGGAGGGGATCTGCAGGGCGACGGAGATGAAAATGACGCTCATGCAGTTGGGCAGGATGTGCCGGCGGATGATCCGCCCCGGCTTTGCGCCCATCGCGCGCGCGGCGAGCACGTATTCGTTGCTCTTGATGGAGAGGATCTGGCCGCGCACCAGGCGCGCCATGCCGACCCAATAGAGCAGGCCGAAGACGATGAACAGGCTGATCATGTTCGTGCCGATGCGCGCCAGCACCGTGCCCTGCAGCGACTTGCCGAGCACCTGGTTGAGCACGACCGAGAGCAGGATGACCATCAGCGTGTCGGGCAGGGAGTAGATGATGTCTACCACGCGCATCATGATCAGGTCGACCCGACCGCCCGCATAGCCCGAGATCGAGCCGTAGAGCAGGCCGATGACCAGCACGACCAGGCTGGCAAAGAGGCCAACCAGCAGGGAGACGCGCATGCCGTAGACCACGCGGATGAAGTAGTCGCGGCAAAGCTCGTCCGTGCCGAAGAGATGCGGGAAAATGTCCTCGCCCCGCTCGATCGCCGCCAGCTCCATCTTCGAGTAGGTCATGGGCGCCAGGTTCTTGGCGGTCTTGTCGCGCTTTCCGTCGACGGTGACCATGCCCGAATAGCTGTAGGGCCAGACCATGGGCACCACGACGATCGTCACCAGCAGGATCGCCAGCACGAACAGGGAGATCACGGCCAGCGGATTTTTGAACAGGCGGCGCATGCCGTCGCGAAAGAAGGTCGTGGACTCGCGCATCGTCTCGTGCTGGGCCTTTTCGGCCTCGGTGGCGGGCGCGAACTTGGACAGATCGAGCTGCAGGCTGAGCAGCTGCTTTCTGGGAAGGGATTCGTCGGTAAAGCTTCTCATGCGTGCACCTCCTTTAGTCCAATGTGATGCGGGGATCGACCAGCTTGTAGACCAGGTCGGAAATGAGCGTGGCCAGCACCATGAGCACGGCCAGGAAGATCGTCGTGCCCATGATCATCGGGTAATCCTGGTTGTTGATCGACTTGACGAACTGGGTGCCCAAGCCGCCGACAGTGAAGACGCTCTCGATGACCATGCTGCCCGTCAGAATGCCGGCGACCATCGGGCCCACGTAGGTGATCACGGGGATCAGCGCGTTGCGCAGGGCGTGCTTGGCGACCACCAGCACCTGGGAGACGCCCTTGGCCTTGGCCGTGCGGATGTAATCCTGCCCGAGCACGTCGAGCATGGAGGACTTGGTCAGGCGGGTGATGTAGCTCATCGGGTACATCGCCAGGGAGAGCACCGGCAGGACGATGCTCTGCTTTTCGACCGACCACACGCCAAACCAGCCCAGCTGCAGGCAGAAGACCAGCAAAAGGATCGTCGCCAGCACGAAGGAGGGCACGGAGACAAAGAGGGTCGTCAGGAAGATGATCGCGCGGTCGGGCCAGCCGTTGCGCCCCAGCGCGGCGGCGGAGCCCAGAATCAGACCGCCGACGATCGCAACCAGCGCGGCGATCAGGCCGATGCGCGCGCTGATGCCAAAGCTCTCGCGGATCGTCTGGGCGATGTCGCGGCCCGTCTTCATGGACACGCCTAGGTCGCCCTGCATGAGGTTGGACAGATAGAGCGTGAACTGGCGGGTCAGGGGCTCATCGAGGTGGAAGCGCTGGCGGAGCATCTCCTCCACGGCAGGGTCCTTCGCCTTTTCGGTCGAGAACGGGCCGCCGGGGATCGCGTTCATCGCAAAGAAGGTGATCGCCGCGATGATGAAGACCGTGAGCATGGCCAGAAGGATGCGCTTGCAGACGTAGCGGGTCGTGTCGCCGGGGGCAAAGAGCATCCCGCCGACCATCGCGACGGCCACAAAGAGCAGCACCTTGCCCGAGGCGAAGGGGATGAAAACGCTCCCCACGATAAATAAAGCAGCCAGTGCGAGCAGGATGACGTTGCGCTGCCGGGCCTTTTTTGCAGCCTCTTCTCGGTTCATTTGGTTCTCCCTTTCCGCCCTTCGGGCGGGTTTTTTCGATATTGGTTTATTGTATCCCCTTTTCCTGCAGTTGTCAAACTGTAAACCTTGAAAAAGGCTCAAATTTGCAGATTCGGACGATTCAAACGCGAACAGGCATCGCATAGGCCGTCCCGGCGCTTCCTTAATATAGGGCATTGCCTCAAGCGCAAAAGCGCGCTACAATACAAGCAGCAAAGGGGCCTTGTGCGCCCCACAAGGAGGAACAAATGATTGAATTTGGGACCGGCGGCTGGCGCGCCGTCATCGGGGATCTCTTTACCCGAGAAAACATCCGCCGCGTCGCCTATGCGACCACCCTGCGCATGCGCCAGGAGGGGGTGGATCAGGAGGGCTTTTGCATCGGCTACGACCGGCGCTTCCTTTCCCGCGAGAGCGCGATCTGGTTTTCCGAGGTGATGGCGGGGGCGGGCATTCCCCTGTCCTTCGTGAACCTCGCCGCCCCCACGCCCCAGATCATGTTCACCGTGCGCCATCTGGGGCTGCCTTACGGCGCGGCGATCACCGCCAGCCACAACCCCGCGATCTACAACGGCATCAAGCTCTTCACGCGCGGCGGGCGGGACGCGTCCCAGGAGGTGACCGACGCGCTGGGCGCGGCGGCCAACGCGCTGTGTGCGGACGAGATCCCCTCGATCCCCTTCGAGCGCGCGCTGTCCGAGGGTAAGATCCGCTTCATCGACCCGCGCGACGACTACCTCGATGCGATCATGGCGGCGGTCGACATCGACGCAATCCGCGCCAGGCGCCCGCGCATCGTGCTCGACCCGATGTTCGGCGTGAGCCTGACCGGCCTGATGACCATCCTCTACACCGCCCGCTGCGACGTGGACGTGATCAACGACCGGCACGACGCGTTCTTCGGCGGCCATCTGCCCGCGCCCAACCCCGAGACGCTCCTGGACCTGGTGCGCGCCGTCGAGGACCACCACGCCGACATCGGCATCGCGACCGACGGGGACGCCGACCGCCTGGGCATCATCGACGAGCAGGGTCGCTACATCCCGGCCAACGAGATCCTCGTCCTGCTCTACCACTACCTCATGCGCTACCGCGGCTGGCGGGGCGACGTCGTGCGCAACGTCGCGACCACGCACATGCTCGACCGCGTCGCCGAGGCCTTCGGACAGCGCTGCTGGGAGGTGCCCGTCGGCTTCAAGCACATCTCCTCGGGCATGGACGCGCACGACGCGCTGCTGGGCGGCGAGTCCTCCGGCGGCCTGACCGTGCGCGGACACATCCCGGGCAAGGACGGGCTCTACGCGGCCTCCCTGCTGGTGGAGATGGTCGCCAAGACGGGCAAGCCCCTCTCCCAGCTCGTGCGCGAGGTCTACGAGGCCTATGGCGAGCGGCACAGCGCCGAGTTCGATTGGGGCATGCGTCAGGAGGAGAAGGACGCGCTCGCCGCTCGGCTCGAGCACGACGGCCCCTGGCCGGACTTTGGCACGCCGATCACCCAGGTCAACCGCCTGGACGGCCTGAAGCTCCTCTTTGCCGACGGCTGGCTGATTGCGCGCTTCTCGGGTACCGAGCCGCGTGTGCGCATCTTTGCCGAGGCTCCGAGCGAGGATGCGGCGCTCGGGCGCGTGCGCATCATGGCCGAGCACCTCGGCCTCCCCGCCCCGTCGCGGCGCTAAGGCCGCGCGCGAGGGGAACGCCCCGATTCCGTCCGGACCTTGGGCGGTTCGATCTCCTCCCCGACTTTCTTCATATGAAAGGGAGCGCCGCAGCGCGGCGCCCCCTGATTTTGTGGTCTTTTGTCGCGCCGGGCTCAGACGATGCCCTGCGCCTGCATCGCGTCGGCAACCTTGAGGAAGCCGGCGATGTTTGCGCCCATGACGTAGTCGCCCGGATGGCCAAAGTCCCGCGCCGCGTCGTCGATGGCGCGGAAGATGCTGGCCATGATGCCCTCGAGGCGACGGTCGACCTCCTCGAAGGACCAGGAGAGGCGCATCGCGTTCTGGCTCATCTCCAGCGCGGAGGTCGCCACGCCGCCGGCGTTGGCTGCTTTGCCCGGCACGAAGAGCACGCCCCGGCTGACCAGCAGCTGCGTCGCCTCCATCGTCGTGGGCATGTTCGCGCCCTCCAGGACCGCGATGCAGCCGTTGTCGACCAGCGCCTGCGCGTCCTCGAGGCGCAGCTCGTTTTGCGTCGCGCAGGGCAGTGCGATGTCGCAGGGCACGGAGAAGACGCCCCGGCCCTCGTGGTATTCGGCCTTCGGGCGCGCCTGCGCGTAGGCGGTCAGGCGCTCGCGGCGCACCTCCTTGACCTCCTTGAGCAGCGCCAGGTCGATCCCGTCGGGATCGTAGACCCAGCCGCTGGAGTCGGAGACCGTGAGGACCTTGGCGCCCAGCTGCTCGGCCTTCTCAGCCGCGTAGATCGCGACGTTGCCCGCGCCGGAGACGACCGCGCGCATGCCCGCCAGCGAGCGCCCATGCGCCGCGAGCAGCTCGCGCGCCATGTAGAGCAGGCCGTAGCCCGTCGCCTGCGTGCGCACGAGGCTGCCGCCGTAGGCCAGGCCCTTGCCGGTGAGCACGCCCTCGTAGAGGCCGGTCAGGCGCTTGTACTGGCCGTAGAGATAGCCGATCTCCCGCGCGCCCACGCCGATGTCGCCCGCGGGCACGTCGGTGTCGGCGCCGATGTGCCGATAGAGCTCGGTCATGAAGCTCTGACAGAAGGACATGACCTCGCGGTCGCTCTTGCCCTTGGGATCGAAGTCGCTGCCGCCCTTGCCGCCGCCGATGGGCAGGCCGGTCAGGCTGTTTTTGAAGATCTGCTCGAAGCCCAGGAACTTGACGATGCCCTGGTTCACCGAGGGATGCAGGCGAAGGCCGCCCTTATAGGGGCCGATCGCGCTGTTGAACTGAACGCGGTAGCCGGTGTTGACCCGCGCGTTGCCCGCGTCGTCGACCCAGGGCACGCGGAAGGTGATCACGCGCTCGGGGATCGTCAGGCGCTCGAGCAGCGCCTCGCGGCGGTAGCGCGCCTCGTTCTTCTCGATCACGGGGCGCAGGGACTCGAGCACCTCGCGCACCGCCTGGTGGAACTCGGGCTGCGCCGGATTTTCGGCCTCGACCCGCGCCAGAATCTCGTCAATATAGGACATCTTTTCCTCCTCGGGGCGCCAAGGCCCGATTGATAAACTGGAATGGGGGCATTATACGCGATTTTGGCTTTCATTGCAAGCATTTATTCATCTACTGCCCATCCCTCCCCTTGATTCCCCGCCGTTTTGCAACTTCCGCGTTCTCATCCGGCTTATTTGCCTCGTCACGCGCCTCGCAGGGACGCGCGCGGCATTGACAGCGCCCCGCCTTGCTCGTATGATAGGAACACATCTCCGCCCCAGCGCGTCGCAGGGAGGCCCTATGCACAAGAAATTGCGTTTTCCGCTTCAGCACTGGCAAAAAATTGCCCTCGGGCTGACGCTCTACGATGCCATCGCCGTCAACGCGGCGTACTTTTTCGCGCTCCTTCTGCGCCACGAGATGCGCTTTGCGCTCATCGACGTGGAGTACATCCAGACCTGGCAGAGCTTCGCGCCCTGGTACACGGTCTTCTGCATCGCCCTGTTCTGGGGGCTGCGGCTCTATCAGTCGGTCTGGCGCTTTGCGAGCTACTACGAGCTGGCGATGACCACCCTGGCCTGCGGCATCAGCGCCGCCTTCCACGTCACGGCCATCGCGCTGTTCTATCCGCCCATGCCCGTGAGCTACACCGTGATGGGCGCATTCTTCCAATACCTGCTCGTGCTGGGCGTGCGCTTTTACTATCGGCTCTGGCTCTCCCGCGGTCGGGTCGGCGGCAAGCGGCGCGAGTCGAGCGCCCCGCGCGTGCTGCTGGTGGGCGCGGGCAACGCCGGGCAGATGATCCTGCGCGACCTGCACAAGGCCAAGGAGCTCAACGGCCAGGTCTGCTGCATCATTGACGACAACCCCAACAAGTGGCATCGCTACATCGACGGCGTGCCGATCGTCGGCGGACGCGAGGCGATCCCCGCGATGGTCGAAAAATACCGCATCACCAAGATCTACGTCGCCATCCCCAGCGCCAGCCAGAGCGCGCGGCGCAAGATCCTGCAAATCTGCCAGAGCACGGGCTGCGAGCTCAAGAATCTGCCCGGCATGTATCAGCTGGTCAACGGCGAGATCACGATCGCCGCGATGAAGGACGTCGCCATCGAGGACCTGCTCGGGCGCGACCCGATCGCCTCCGACCTCACGCAGGTCTTCCAGTTCCTTGCGGGCAAGACGATCCTGGTCACGGGCGGGGGCGGGAGCATCGGCTCAGAGCTGTGCCGGCAGATCGCCGAGCACCACCCGGGGCGGCTGATCCTCTTCGACGTCTACGAAAACGGCGTCTACGACATCCAGATGGAGCTGCGCCGCCGCTTCCCGGATCTCCCGCTCACCGTGCTCATCGGCTCGGTGCGCGACAGCCGCAGGCTGGACGACCTCTTCTCGCGCTACCCGATCGACATCGTCTTCCACGCCGCCGCCCACAAGCACGTCCCCCTCATGGAGGACAGCCCCTGCGAGACGATCAAGAACAACGTGCTGGGCACCTACAAGACCGCCTACGCCGCCATGCGCCACGGCTGCGCACGCTTCATCCTCATCTCCACCGACAAAGCCGTCAACCCGACCAACATCATGGGCGCGAGCAAGCGGATCTGCGAGATGATCATCCAGACCTTCGACCTGATGATCCGAGAGGGCCGCGAGCGCGAGCTTCCGACGCTCTCCTGGCACGGCACGCAATGCCCGCTCCCGGAGGATTTCCACGGCGTGACGCGCTTTGTCGCGGTGCGCTTTGGCAATGTGCTGGGCAGCAACGGCTCGGTCATCCCGCTCTTTCGCAAGCAGATTGAGCAGGGCGGCCCGGTGACGGTCACCCACCCCGACATCATCCGCTACTTCATGACCATCCCCGAGGCGGTCAGCCTCGTGCTCCAGGCGAGCGTCATGGCGGCGGGCTCGGAGATCTTCGTGCTCGACATGGGGCACCCGGTCAAGATCGACGACCTGGCGCGCAACCTGATCCGCCTCTCCGGCTTCACGCCCAACCGCGACATCCGCATCGTCTACACCGGCCTGCGCCCCGGCGAGAAGCTCTACGAGGAGAAACTCATGGCCGAGGAGGGTCTGGAGCGCACCGAAAACAACCTCATCCACATCGGCAAGCCCATCCCCTTCGATCACGACGCGTTCCTAGCGCTTCTTTGCCAGGTGCGCGACCTCGCCCAGCAAAACGACGAGGCTGGCGTGCGCGCGCAGGTCGGCCGGATCGTGACGACCTACCACCCCGAGGACGCGCCCCCTGCCACCGAGGGCAAAGAATAACCCCATTCGATCGGCCCCGTGATGCCAAGGCGCTTCCGCTTGCATCGGGGGCCGATCTTTTGGATGCAAAGAAGCGGCCGGGGAGCAAAACCGGGGAGAAACCTTTTTCGCGTCCGCCACTTGTGGTATACTCTTCCCATCAGCAAGCGACGGAGAAGGAGCACCATGTCCGACATCTACGGAAAATACGAGGCCGCGCTCGTCCCCATCGGCGAACAGGTCCTCCAGGCAATCGAGGCGCGCGCCCGGCAGCAGGGCGGGCATCCCCTGATCGAGCACAGCTGCATGCGCGTGAAGGCCGAGGCGAGCATGCGCGAAAAATGCGTCGCACAGGGCCATGTGCCCGGCCCGCAGGCCGCGCTGCGCGCGATCCACGACGCGATCGGCGTACGGGTCGTGACGCGCTTTGTCGACCAGATCGAGCCGCTGTGTGCGATCGTCCGCAGCCTGCCCGGCGTGCGCGTCGTGCAGGAAAAGGACTACATCCGCACCGCCAAGGCCAACGGATACCGCAGCTATCACCTGATTCTCGAGGTTCGCGCGCCCTACGAGGACGTCGACGGGCACAATCCGGGCAGCTGGCTGGTCGAGGTGCAGCTGCGCACGATCGCGATGGACACCTGGGCCAGCCTGGAGCACGAGATGCGCTACAAGAAAAACGTCGCAAACGAGCGCCTGATCGCCGCGGAGCTCAAGCGCATCGCGGATGAGCTGGCCTCCTGCGACCTGTCGATGCAGACGATCCGGCGCATGATCCTGGGAGGGGAGGACGAGGCATGAGATTGCTCCTGGCAGAGGACGAGCACGAGCTCTCCCGCGTGCTCGTCGCGGCCCTGGGGACACAGGGCTACGCGGTCGATCCGGTCTACGACGGCGAGCAGGCGGTCGCGCAGGCGCGCGAGGAGGCCTACGACTGCATCGTGCTGGACATCATGATGCCCCGCAAGGACGGCATCACGGCCCTGCGCGAGATCCGCGACGGCGGCGTGCGCGCGCCCGTCATCCTGCTGACGGCCAAATCCGGCCTGGACGACCGCGTCCTGGGGCTGGACGCCGGGGCGGACGACTATCTGACCAAGCCCTTTGCGATCCGCGAGCTGCTCGCGCGCCTGCGCGCGCTGACGCGCCGTCAGGGCGAATACACCCCTGGCACACTCAGGGCTGGGTCGGTTGCGCTGAACATCGAGACGCAGGAACTCTCCTGCGTCAACGCGATCCGCCTCTCGCGCAAGGAGACCCTGCTCATGGCGCTGTTCATGCGCAATGCCGAGCGCATGATCGAGTGTGGCGAGCTCCTGCGCAGCGTCTGGGCGGAGGGGGGCGAGGCCGACGCGGCCCTCTGCCACATCTACGTCTGCTATCTGCGGGAGAAGCTGCGCTCGGTGTCCGCCGACATCGCCATCGAGGGCGAGGCGGGCGGAAGCTACGCCCTGCGCATCGGGAGGCCGGCATGATCCGCCGGATGCAGCGGCAGTTCGTGCTGCTCTCAGTCGGGTCGATCGCGCTGCTTCTGGCGGTGCTCCTCGCGCTGCTCAATCTGTCGCATCGGCGCGTCGTCGAGCGCTCGCTCTACTCGACCGTGCGCCTGATCGCCGACCAGGGCGGGCAGCTGCCCGCCGACGTCGCCCACGGGGAAGACGAGGCGCTGACCGCCGAGACCCCCTACCAGCTGCGCTACTTCTCCGTGCAGCTGGACGCGCAGGGCAACCCCCTGCGCCGCGACCTCACGCACATCGCCGCCGTTGCCTCCGACCAGGCCGATCGCTGGGCTCAGCAGGCTCTGGGCAGCCGACGAAGCGAGGCGATCGTCCTGCGCGACCGCCTCTTCTACGCCTACCATGTGCGCCGGGGCGAGCAAGGCGCGTTGGCAGTCTTCCTCGACTGCACTCGGGAGATGCGCTCCATCGGCGGCCTGGGCGATCGCTCGATCACCTTCGGCCTCTTCACCCTCGCCGGCTTTGCGACCCTGATCGTCTTGCTCTCCCGGCGCGTGGTCGAGCCCTTCATCCGAAGCACGCAGAGCCAGGAACAGTTCATCACCAATGCCGGACACGAGCTCAAGACCCCGCTGGCGATCATCGCCGCGGACACCGAGTTCCTCGAGATGACGCTGGGAGAGTCCGAGTGGACCGAGAGCATCCGAAACCAGGTTCAGCGCATGACAACGCTGGTCAACCGGCTCATCCGCCTGGCCAAGCTTGCCGAGAGCCGCGAGGTCGAGCTGACCGAGCTGGATCTCACCGGCATCACCAGGCGCGCGGCGGAGTCCTTCCGTCCCCTCGCCCAGCAGCAGGGCAAGACGCTCACCCTGTCCATCGCCGAGGGCGTTCGCGCGATGGCGACCGACGAGGGCTATACCGAGCTGGTCTCCATCCTGGTGGACAACGCGGTCAAGTACTGCGACGCGCAGGGCGAGATCCGCGTCACTCTCAGCCGGCGCGGGCGCGGGCGGGGATGCCAGCTTCGCGTGCGCAACAGCTACGCAGCCGGCGCGGGCCTGGACATGAGCCGCTTCTTCGACCGCTTCTATCGCCAGGATCAGTCGCACAACAGCAACCTGCGAGGCTACGGCATCGGCCTGTCGATGGCACAGGGGCTCGCGCAGGAGTTCCACGGGAAGATCTCCGCGCTCTACCGAGACCGAGCAATCACCTTCGTCGTCACTCTTCCTTGACAAAAACGCCTCGTTCCGTATAATAAAGGCAATCGGTCTCCGAAGAGGCCACGACCTTTTCAAATCCGCACAATCCAAGCACAGCAGACACGCCGCCGAAGCGGCCGCGCTTGCCGTGCTTTTTTGTGCCTTGCGACCTTTGGAGGGAGTATGAAAACCAAACATCATCTCACGCGCCTTGTCCTAGCCAGCGTTTTACTTGCCACCGGGCTGATTCTACCCATGATCACCGGTCAGATTCAAGCAATCGGAAAGATCATCAGCCCGATGCACATCCCTGTGCTCATTGGCGGACTCACCCTCGGCCCCATCTGGGGCCTTGCGGTCGGCTTTATCACACCCATTCTGCGCGGCCTGCTCTTTGGTATGCCCCCCATCCCCCACGCCGCATTCCCCATGGCCTTTGAACTGGGTGCCTACGGCCTCTTCGGTGGTCTTTTCTATCCCCCTGTGCGTCGTAAGCTTCCAAATCTCGGTGCCATTGTCTTTGCCCTGCTTCTGGCTATGATTGCCGGGCGGCTTGTGGGCGGCGCGGCCAAGGCGCTGCTGCTCGCCTTGGGCGTCATCGGCACGCAGACCCCCTTCACCCTCGCGGCGTTCTGGGCGAGCTACTTCGTCGGGACGCTCCCCGGCGCGCTGATCCACCTGGTCCTCGTCCCCGCGGTCGTCGCCGCGCTCGAGCGCGCAAAGCTCTCTCCGCTGGCTTCCAAGCTCTAAAGCGTCTATAAGCATCGTCCCCCGCACATGCGGGGGACGTTTTGTTGTGACATGCTCCCTATGCACACAAAGCGCAAAACGTATAACTTTCTTGACATGAACCGCATGCTGTGCTATGCTTGGTTTGTCAAATTAATTTTACACTTTAAGGAGAATGTTCTATGGAATGGAGTGCATTGATTCTGGTTGGGGTTCTCTCTCTCTTCCTTTTTCTAAATCTTCGGATGCTGCTCTCTCTTCTCCGTCCCGGTGACGAGCGAAACCAAGTCATCGTCTGGAAGGCAAGTTCCTTTACCTTATTTGCGCTCTTAGGCGCCACCTTGATCAAGGTCATCGAAAAACTCCTACGCGCCAAACCGATGCATCAGAACCCCTTGGTTCTGCTGGTCGTTGCGTCCATTGTATACTTCGCCTCCCTGCTCTATTATAAGAGAAAGCACGGCGGCTAAGATGGAAAACGAAATCAAGCAAAGGCGAAAGGAACTAGGCCTTTCTCAGGAAGAGCTCGCTAAGCAATGCCATGTCTCCCGACAGACCATCAACGCCATCGAGAACAATAAGTACGATCCCACCCTGTCCCTCGCCTTTTCTCTTGCAAAGGCGCTGCATACGAGGGTCGATACGCTGTTTCACGGACACCCTTGATCTCCCCAGAACCTTTTCACACCAAATCGGCTTATGGGCTTGAAACCATAAGCCGTTTTGATATACTAGGGTGCAGATTGAACCTGTCGGTCTCCTTCGTCGACCGCGCACCATTTGGCCTAAAAGGGGGATCTTATGTCTTATACGCTCGAACGCGATGGGCAGTTGGATTTTTACAACCGAATCTTGCCCCGTGTAAACCCAGATCTTGCTCTCTCCGACATCCTTGGTGACAGCAACGACGGTGTTTTAAACGGCAATTTGCTTGAGTTCAAGCTCTCCATTTCTGATGTGAACACCGTCCTGTTTCAGGCGATCAAGTATCTTTCCGCCCTCCGTGTCAAAGGGAAACCCGTTCCCGCTGGCATCCATTTGATCGACTTGAACGCCGGAACAGACTATTACTTCGAGTCTGCACCGTATTTGTCCGCGATTGAACAGCTCTATTTCGGCGGCGCGTCGAAAGACAACAGCGGCTTCATCGGCGGTCCTGCGGTCGAAACACTGCGCTACGAAGCGGTCGCACGAGATACCGAGCGCCTCATCGCGCTGCTCAAAGAAAAGAACTATACCAAGATCCACATCGATGAAAACTGCATCGTCGGCTGGGCAACGTCCTTTTATGCCGCATCGCCCACTTCACGAAAAGAAGATTTTCTGGGAGACGACACAGGCAAACATAAAACCATCGGCGAAATCCGCAAACCCCGTGTGTTTAAGGATTATCTTCTTCCATACACCGGGGAAAGCAACGTTAAGTTCCACTATCTCATGGACAAACTCAACGACACGCTGCTCAAGAAAAACCTAGGTGCCTTCTATACCCCCCCGAATATTCTGCCAAGTCCCATGAGTTACTGAGGCAAGCCATAGCACGCGTCCCCGTCGGAAATGACTATATCATCCTCGACCGATGCGCCGGAACGGGAAACTTGGAATCCGGCTTGACGGACGAAGAATTGTCGCATTGCATCGTCTCTACTGTGGAATATTACGAATACAAGGTCTTGCAGGAATTGTTGGGCGCCAAGGTGCGCCACATCATCCCGCCCATTGAAACCGCCGACACATTCAATGCCGGACTTGTTACAGGTGCGGACGCTTTAAGCAAGGAATATATCGAAAACCCGGTTATCAAGTCTTATATTGATAACCCGCAATGCACAATTATTCTTTTTGAAAACCCGCCGTATGCGGATACAACTTCTGTTGAGCATCAAAAAAAAGGCAATGGAAAAAACAGCACGCTTTGGAAAAAAGGCTATGTCGTGCAAGAAATGAAAAAGGCCGTTAAAGGAACCGCCGTAAATGATATGGGCAATGTTTTTATTTGGTCGGGCTTCAAATATTACTTGCGTCAACCAACGGATAGCTATATCGTGTATTCGCCGGTGAAGTATTGGAAAGCGCAACACCTGATTGATAAAAAACTCATGGGTGGCTTTGCCTTTAACAGACGGCATTTTCACACCAATATCGATGCTTGTATCATGTGCGCGTATTGGTCTAATGAAGATGATACAATTGAAGAATTCTGCCTGGACGGTTTCGATTTAAGAGTGGATGGTTCACTGAGTGAGACAATCCATCTGCCCATAAAAAGAGTACACGATAGTTTTAGCAGACTTTATTATGATAAGCGAACCTTTGAAAGTGATGAGACGAACGGTATATTATGTGAAGCGACTGGCTTAGAAAGAACAAAATCAAATACGGCGTGGTGCCCTAAAATACACAATACGAATTGCTTGGGATACATGGTAGTGCATACATCTGGATTTGATAATCCGGATTTACATTCGTATTTAATGGTAGGCGGTAAGTATGACGGCCACGGTTTTTTCTTACGCCGTGACAATTACCTCGAAAAACTTCCCATGTTCGCCGCAAGCCGTTATATCACCTACAACCGCGCATGGACGGAACGCGCCCGCATCATGAAATCTGCGGACGGAGCAGCAAAATTCCATGCGGACGTTGCAAGCGGCAAATTGGAACAATTCCTTTTGAAGTGTCTGCTGTTTACCTGCACTGAAATGCAAAACCACATGAGAACCTTTACAGGCAGCGACGGGCGGTTCTACAAAAACGAATTGTGTTTGGATGGCACCCACGGCGAAACCCTTGCCCTGCGCGATTTAAAAAAAATCGTCAAGGGCGAAAAGGAGCATCAAATCCTCGCCCAATGGGATACCCTGATGACCTATGCCAAAGCGGCAGCCGAATACAATCCCGAACTGACCTATGGCGTTTATCAGATTTACGCTGAGATCGACACTTCCCATAAGGATCCGACAACGGGAGAAACCATCTATCACAATGTTGAAGTTCATACTGCATTGCGTGCGCTCAAAACGCTTGTCAAGGGCTATTACAACAGCGAAATTGTTCCGACGCTATTTGAGTATGAATTCCTCAAGTAAAAGTGTCTCGCGTCCCTCTCTCCATAGAAAACCGGACCCCCGCACAGAGCAGGGGTCCGGTCTTTTGCATCAGTCCGCGATGAGTGCGGTGAGGTCGGAGAGCACGCCGGGGTGCAGGATGAACCGGGGCGCGAGCCCCTTGGCCGCGTCGCGGATGCCGGCGGAGAGGGACTGGAGCTGCGCCTTGTCGGCTTGGGAGAGGTCGAGCGCAGGTCCCGCGAAGGGCACCGCCTCGTCGGGGTCGCCCGTCTTGGCGCGCAGCTCGGCCGCAACGCCGCCCTGCTCGGGCACGCTCGCGCGCAGCTGGGCGTTGCTGATGAAGGCGAGGCCGTCGGGCGTGGTGGTCAGCCCGTCGAGGGCAAGGTTGAGCAGGACCGTGTCCTGTCCGTTGTCGCGCCTGGCGAGGGCCGCCGTTCCGGAGCGGGTCTCGGTGTCCGCGCCGTCGTCCGCCTTGCCCACGACCGCCTTGGACGCGCCCTGAATGGCGATGCCGTGGCTCTCGCCCGCCTGATCGTCCTCGAGCGTGAGGGCGAAGGAGAGTGCGTTGTCGCACACGTCCTGCACATCGACGCCCAGCAGCGCCGTCATCTCGCCGTGGAGGCGATGCGTCTCATCCAGGCGCAGGTCGCCGCGCATGGTGCGCGTCGCGTTGCCGTCGTCGTCGTGCTTGAGCGACCAGGAGAAATCGCCCTGGTAGACGAGGGACTCGGTGAACTTGGGCAGCACCGCGTCCAGCCCGACCATGCGCCCCTGATTGTCATAGGAGACGATGAGGCTGAGCTTTTCGTCGTTGCACTCCTCCCAGAGGCGGTCTGTGTACTTGACGAGCTTCTTGAAGAAGTAGGAGACGTTCTTGATCGTGCACAGGGCTTCCGGGTCGACCGCGTGGGTCGGGGTGACGTAGTCCTGCGCGGGGTCGATGGTCTCCTGGGGCATGAGCCGATCGGCCAGCTGCTGCACCTGCACGCCCCGCACGCCCATCTCGGCCAGGCAATCGGCCAGTGCCTGCTGGAAATCGCCCATCTGCGCGTCGGTGGTCGCCGCGATGTTCCAGAGCAGTTCACAGAACTCGGTCGCGTAGACTGTTCCGATCATGCGCTGATCGACGGGATCGCGCGTCTCGGTCGCCTCGAAGAAGGTCTCGTCGAAGACGTAGAGCTCGCCCTCGCGCTCCATCTGCGTGTAGCTCGTCCAGCCCAGCAGGTGGTTGAAGACGAGGATCAGCACGTCGCTGGAGGTCGCCCGCAGGCGCTCCCAGGGGGTCATGTCGGTGAGGCTCACGTCCGTGCGCCGACGCACGATCGAGCCGTAGAAGGCGTCGCGCAGGTTCATGCCCTGGCCCACGGAGCCTGCGGGCAGGGTAAGCACGGTGTCTCCCGTCAGGCTAGTCGTCGCCTGCAGCGAGCCGTCCGCAGGCAGCAGGACGGTCGCCTCGAGCACGTCGACCCCGTCGAGCGACAGCCCCAGGCCGACGCGTCCCGTGCCGTAGTCATCGTAGTAGGAGAGCTGGATCTTCAGCTTCTGCATGAGCGAGAAGAGCGCGCGCGCCCTGCGGCTCGCGCCGCCCTCGGGCTGCGCCACAAAGTCGAGTTCGCCGTTGATCTGGTAGCCGTAGCCTGCGGCGTCCTTTGCCACCACCTGCGTCATCTTTCCCGCGTCGTACAGGCTCTCGGCCAGTCCGAGCGAGGGCAGGGCGAGCAGCGCGGCCAGCAGCAGCGCAAACCCTTTCTTGAAATGCTTCATCGGTACCTCCTTGGGGTCACAGCCCCTTTTGGATCAGGGCCTTGGTCGATGGATCGAGCTGGCGGTAGATCTGTCCCGCCGCCGCCTCGCCCGCGCCGCGGATGAGCGCGGAGAGCGCGGAGAGGGTCGCCGGCTCCGCCGCGCCCACGGGCATCTGCGGCGCCTCGCCGCCCAGGGTCACCTGGGTCTGGATCTGCCCGGAGAAGAGCGCATAGCCCTGTGTCTCCAGCGTCACGTCCGCTTCGCCCGTCCAGCCATCCACCCTCGGGCGTAGCGTCTCGTCGCAGGAGAAGTCGATCTTGCCGAGATTCTGCATCGCCCGGTCGGGGCGCTTGTCGTTCCAGCTCGCCCGCGTCTTGACCGTAATGCGCTCGCTCGTGCCCTCCGGGGTGGTCTGCCAGGCGTTTTTCGCCTCGACGGTGAGCTTTCCGCCCACGCCACAGCCGTCCAGCTTGCCCGAGAGCGTGGCGAGCGTCTTTCGGATGTTCGTCCCCTTGCCCCCTTTTCCGGCGGAGAGGGTCGTGGTGATCGTGACGGAGAGCGCAAGCGCATCCGCTCCCCTTTGCAGGGAGAGCTCCATCTTGTCTGCGGGGTTCTTGCCCGCGCCCAGCGTGACGACGCCCGTGAGCGTCCAGTCGGAGAGCATCCCCGACAGGGAGAGCGCGCCGTCGTGCCGGGTGCACGAGAGCCCCATCGCACGCGCCGTCTCCTCCAGAAGGGACAGATCCGGCCGGGCGAAACGGTTGTAGCCGCCGTTCAGGGCCGGCCAAGCGTCCCCCGGCAGCGCGTCCTGCGGCGCAAAGCGCAGGAGCTTATCGGAGAGCGCAAGGAGCGTCTGCCCCTCATCGCTGCAGAGCTGCGCGCGGACGAGCGTCTCCCCGCCGCGTTCTACAGCGAGCGCGCTGAGCTGCCTCGCCCCCTCCATGCCCGTGCGCACGCACAGGTTCATCCCGGAGAAGACCGCCGAGAGCACCTTGGTGTTGGGCATGAAAAAGAGCTTGTCGGGCATGACGGCCGTGTCGATCTCGATCGTCTCGCCGGAGGCGATGCGCCGGGTCAGCGCGTCCATCGCGGGGGAGAAGACCTGGGTCGGTTCCTCAGCCTGCGCCGTCCCAAGGCACAGCAGAAGGCAGAAAAGCGCAAAGAGGCGTTTCATTCGTCCCGCTCCTCCGGCTCATCCTCCCAAACCGCCGTCTCCGCGAGACCCTGGCGGGAGAGCGTCATCGTGCCCCCCTCCGGATCGACGGCGAGCACAGTCTTTTTGAGCGCGGGGATCATCATGTTCCCGCGCGGGGTGTCGAAGGCATAGACATCGCAGTTCGGGTTGGACTGGATGACCTCGCGCAGCGTACCGATGGGCGCGCCCGTCTCGTCCTGCGCCGCAAGGCCGATCAGATCGCACACGAAATGCTCGCCCTCGGAGAGCTGCAGGGCGTTCTCGCGGTCAACGTAGAGCTGCGTGCCGCGCAGGGCCTCGGCCGCGTTGCGGTCGCTCACGCCCTCGAGGGTCAGATAGGCAAAGCCGCCCTGCGCCCGTCCGCGCAGGACGCGGCGGGGCTCGTAGGCGTCGCCCCGGCGCAACCAGACCTGGGCCAAGCGCGCGTAGCGGCTCTCGTCCTGGCTCTCGGCGCGGAGCTTCAGCTCGCCGCGGATGCCCTGCGGGCGCAGCACCTCGCCAATCAGAAGGTATTCTTGTCTCACAGGTGCCTCCCTGAAAGTCGTATTTCGCCGGCGTCGGGATGGGTTTGCCATCCCCTTGCAAAGCAGCCCTGAAGGATGGGGCGGGATAGGAAAACGCCGCGCATCGCTGCGCGGCACGGTCCGGCGTATGCCGGCAAATGGATCACTCGAGGATCTCGACGTAGACCGGCTTTTCGCTGCGCGCCGTCGCGGCCTTGACCACGGTGCGGATCGCCTTGGCGATGCGCCCCTGCTTGCCGATGACCTTGCCCATGTCGTCGGGCCCGACGCTGAGCTCGAGGATCGTGGAATCCGGATTTTCGACCGTCCTGACCTCCACCCGCTCGGGGTGGTCGACCAGCGAGACGGCGATGGTGCGAACCAGATCTTCCATGTGTCCCTCCGCGGGGTCGATTAGAGGGCGCCGGCCTTCTTGAGCAGCCCGCGCACGGTGTCGGTCGGCTGCGCGCCCTTGCGCATCCATCCCTGAGCCTTCTCGACGTCGACCTTGAGCTCGACCGGCTCGGAGACGGGGTTGTAGTAGCCGATCTCCTCGAGCGGGCGGCCATCGCGGGTGGTGCGCTCGTCGGCGACGACGATGCGGTAGAAGGGCTTCTTCTTCATGCCCATTCTCTTGAGACGAATCTTAACCATGGGTTGATCCTCCTTGTTGATCGTTCTATCCACAAATCGTTACGATTGGCGGTCTTCTCAGTGGAACCGGCCCAGCGGCATGCGCATGCGCCCTTTTTTGCCGCGGCTCAGGTTCATCATTTGGCGCATCTGCTTTTTCATCTCTTCGAACTGGCGGATCAGGGCGTTGACGTCCTGAACCGTCGTCCCGCTGCCCGCCGCGATGCGCTTGCGGCGGCTGGCGTTGAGCACCTCGGGGTGGCGGCGCTCCCTGGGGGTCATCGAGCGGATGATCGCCTCGGGCTTTTTCATCGCGTCGTCGGGGATGTCGATGTCTCCGATCGCGCCCATGCCCGGGATCATCTTGAGCAGGCCCGAAATCGGCCCCATCTTCTTGATCTGCTGCATCTGGGTGAGGAAATCCTCGAGCGTGAGGTCGGCGTTTTTCATGCGCCGGGCGAGGTCGCCCGCGGCCTCGGGCTCGATGTCCAGGTTTTCCTGCGCCTTCTCGAGCAGGGTCATCACATCGCCCATGCCCAGGATGCGCGAGGCCATGCGGTCGGGATGGAAGGGCTCGATGTCGCCCAGCTTCTCGCCGATGCCCGCGAACTTGATGGGCTTGCCCGTCACCTCGCGCACGGAGAGCGCCGCGCCGCCGCGGGTGTCGCCGTCGAGCTTGGTGAGGATGCAGCCGGTGACCGGGAGCGTCTGGGAGAAGCTCTTGGCGACGTTGGCCGCGTCCTGGCCGGTCATCGCGTCGACGGTCAGCAGGATCTCGCTGGGGTTGGTCGCCTGAGCGACCCTCGCGAGCTCCTCCATGAGCGCCTCGTCGATGTGCAGCCGGCCAGCCGTATCGAGGATGACGACGTTGTGCTGGTGGCTCTGGGCGTAGGCCACGGCCTCCTTGGCCGTCTGGACCGGATCCTGCGTGCCCCGCTCGAAGACCGGAACGCCGACCTGCTCGCCCACGACCTGCAGCTGGCGGATCGCGGCCGGGCGGTAGATGTCGCAGGCGACGAGCATCGGGCGCTTGCCGTCCTTTTTGAGCCAGCCGGCGAGCTTGGCGGCCATGGTCGTCTTGCCCGCGCCCTGCAGGCCGCAGAGCAGGAAGACGCTCACCGGCGAGGAGCTGAAGCTGAGCTTTGCGTTTGTGCCGCCCATGAGCTGGGTCAGCTCTTCCTGGACGACGCGCAGGATCTGCTGCTGGGCGCCGACGCCCTCGGCCTCCTGGCCGACGCAGCGCTCGCTGACGCGGCGCACGAAGTCCTTGACGACCTTGTAGTTGACGTCCGCCTCCAGAAGCGCCATGCGCACCTCGCGCATGACCCCCTTGACGTCTTCTTCCGTCAGGCGGCCCTTGCCGCGCAGCTTGCCGAAGGCCTGTTGGAGCCTTCCGGTCAGTCCTTCAAACGCCATCCTCTTCCTCCTCCCAGGCGAGCAGGCGGCCCAAGGCCGCCTCCACCTCCCGTGCGCGAGCGCCGGGGATGTCCCTCATGTCTTCGTGGCAGGCGCGCAGCCCTTCGGTGAGACGGCGATAGCGCCGGACGAGCCCCAGCTGGGCCTCGAGCGCCTCGAGCCTGCGCGTGGCCTTGCGCACCGCGTCCCCTGCCCCCTGGCGGGAGATGGTCTCCCGCAGCGCGATCTCGGAGAGCGAAAGGTCTTCCTCGCAGTAGAGCGAGAGCAGGGCGCGCTGGCGCTCGGTCAGCAAGGGGCCATAAAAGGAGAGCAGCCAGCCCGTCTGGATGCGATCTTCCACGGCGACAACACTCCTTCCACGACAGCTGTGCCATTGTAGCAAAGCGCAGCGCGTCTGTCAAGCACTTTTGCTTGTCAGAACCGAAACGTCAGCGCCCCGCCTCAGCCGAGCGCCCGGCAAGCCTCGTCGATGCACCGTGCCAGCGCTTCGGGCGCGTCGACATTGACCTCGTGCCCCGCCCCGGGCACCAGAGTCAGCCTCGATTGGGGGAGAAACCCCTGCATCCGGCGCGCCGCCGGAAGATTGGCGCGATCTTTTTCCCCCAAGAGGATGTGCACCGGGCAGGAAAGGGCGCCGAGGCGCTCACGAAAGTCGAGCGCCTCCATCGAGGCGCAGATGGACATCATGCTCTCCTTGGTCACCCCGATCTTGTCAAACACGCGCCGGGGCATGCATCGAAAGAGGCCATTTTGCACCCGCAAAAGCAGGCGGGGCATCTTCACCTGCGGCGCAACGAGAACGAGCGCCCGGACGGACGAGGGATGCCCAAGCGCCAGATGCATCGCCAGAATCGCCCCCAGGCTGACCCCGCAGAGGACCAGCGGCTCGCCCTGGGGCATCGCGCGCTCCGCCCGGGCGAGGCAATCCCCATAGGTCTCCCCTTTGGCCTCCGGCTCGATCAGCCGTGGCGCGCGGATCGACCATCCGGGCAAATGCCGGATGACCCCTGCCCAGCTGTCTTCGCGCTGGCCCAGGCCGTGCAGGAGGAGAATCGTCGGCTCTTTCATCGCATGGATTCCTTTCGGTCTTCGTTATGAAAGGGAGGCGTTCCTTTTGCGGCGAATCCAGCGGCGTTGACAAGCCCCTGGGTTCGCGGTATGCTTGGAGGGCTGTTTACCCCATCGCCACTTGAGAAGGGAGGGGACGCCTTGTCCTCCTTTGGCCTGCGCCTGCTCGCGCTGGCGACGATGCTGCTGGATCACCTGGGCCTCGCCCTCTTCCCCCGCGTCGCCGCCTTTCGCATGGCCGGGCGGCTCTCGTTCCCCCTCGTCTGCTTTCTGCTCGCCGAGGGGGCGCGGCACACGCGCAGCCGCCGCGCCTACGCGCTGCGCCTGCTGATGCTCGCCCTGCTGTGCGAGGCGCCCTACGACCTGCTGCGCTTTGGCCATCCCTTTTCGCTCCTCGAGCAAAACGTCGGCTTTTCCCTGCTCCTCTCGCTGGGCATGATCGAGGCCTCCGATCGGCTCGGCGCGCGCTGGCCGCTCGCCCTGCTGGGGGCTTGCCTGCTGGCGATGGGCCTCGGCCTGTCCTACGGCCTGCTGGGCCCCGCGCTGTGCTGGGCCTTTTACGCTTCCCGTCGGCGGCGCTTTCGCGCCAGCTCGGCCTTTGTCCTGCCGATCGCCTACGCCTTTTTGCTCATGGCCAGCGGCGTCTACGCCGACTGGGTGCGCGTCTCCCTGGCCGCGCCCCTGGCCGCCCTACCGATCCTCGCCTACAACGGCCAACCCGGACCGCGCGCCCGGGCATGGACGCTCTTTTTCTACGCGGCGATCCCCGCGCACCTGATCGTCCTCGTTTTGCTGCGCATGAGCCGGATCGTGCCCCCGTGGTTCTTATGACGCGAGGCGCTTTTCCGCCATACCACCCGTTTAAAACTCATACTCCTCCGCCGGCCGCGCGCGAATCACCGCCGATTCGCCCTGCGCGGCCGGCTTTTTGTCCTCTGGGACGGGTGCGGCGCGAAGCGCCTTCATCAGCTGAATGAGCGGCGCCATGCGCTCCATCTCCTCGGTCACGCGCGCGAGAATCCGCCGGTCGCCAAGGCGCGCCCAGTCCTCGGGATCGGGACGGGCCTCCGCGCCGAAATACTTTTTCCCGTAGAGCGCGCGCAGCGCCTCCGGGATCGACTCCGGCACGGCGATGCGCCGGTAATCCTCTCCAAAGAGCGCATAGCGCTTGCCCAGCTCCAGCGGAGAGAGCGCCTCGAGCACCGGCGCAGGGTCGCGACGCATCTGCCCGCGCAGGGCGTCCATCAGGGGCTTGTCGGGGCCATAGCTGCCACAGCCCGCAGCCAGCCAATCCGGCCCAAAGCCCCAGAAGAGATGAAAGCCCTCGCTGCGCCGCTCGCCCGGGTAGCGCCAGCTGAGCCAGACGTGGTCTCGCAGGGGCGATTTGTCCTTGGTGAAGCGGGTGTCGCGTCGGATCCGCGAGACGACCGCGACAGGGCGCACGTCGAGCTCTGGGTCGATCAGCTGGGCCACGGGGGCGACCTCCTCGCACAGCGCGCGCAGAGGCGCCTTGAGCGCGCGCTCATAGAGGGCGCGGTTCTCCTCGAAAAAGGCGACGCTGTTGTTCGCCCGAATTCTTGCCAGAAAATCGATGCCCTCGCGGGGAAATCCTTCAAACATCCCTGTTCCTTTCCGCTCTGCGCCGGGCCTGGGCGGCCTGGTCGCAAAGGCTGTAGGTCTACCCAAAGCGAGGGCATTGCATGCGCAATGCCCTCGTTGTATAGCGGGTTGGCTTATTCGTAGAGGTCTTCTTCTTCCTCGACCGGCTTGGCCTTCTTCTTGCGTCCAAACAGGCCGCGGCGCTCGCCGCTCTGGGCGGCCTCCGCGAGCTCGCGCAGGGCCTTGGCCTGATCCTGGCCGATGCGCGTGGTCGCGCCGTCGGTCAGCACGCCGGGCGGGGTCACGGGGGGCATTCGGCGGGTCTGCTCGGGCTCGTCAAGGCGGTTGAAGACGCGGGTCGCGCCGTCGGTCGGCCTGGCTTCGTCCATCTCGGGGCGCAGCCCCTCGGGAGCCACGCGCAACGTGCTGCCTTCGGGCACCTGCATGGGGGCGGAGCGTCTGCGGCGCTCGCCGTGCTTGGCGCTCGCCTCCTCCTCGGTCAGCTCGCTGGCCGGTGCGATCTGGTCGGCGGCCTGATCCTCCTTGGGCGGCTGGACCCTGCGGCGGCGACGCCGTCCGTAGGAGTCGCGCACGTCGGAGGAGACGACCATCGTGTCGACCGCCTCGGCAAGGCGCTTCTTGCGCCGGGCGCTGCGCAGAGCGCCGCCGCCGAGGATCAGGGTGATCAGCGCGGCGAGGGCGACCGCGATGCCCGTGAGCACGCCGGGATCGACGGCCGCCTGGATGCGCTCGGAGAGCGAGGGCACCGGGGTGGCCGTGGGCGCGGGGCTGGGC
>R15__coassemble_497_pt1 | contig 33873 bp, 26 predicted proteins | sample R15__metabat2_low_PE_033 | metagenome-assembled genome bin R15
AATATGCCTTGAAGGCACGGTGCATACCACCGGCTTAGCCGGTGGTTATGATTGCCCTAGAAACCAGCGCCGCATTTGCCCTCTGGGGCGCAGCCCGGTCCCCAATTGCGCGACTTTGAAACGGAACTGGGACGAAAAATTAATAATTAACGATTGACAAATTAACAGTTTCGTAATAATATTGCATCAGATTATCACGGGATGGCCGGAGATGTGGAGTATGCTCGCCTTCCGGAGTCTGAAAGAGGGGATTATGTTGATGAAGAGCAGGAATTTCGGACGCTTGATCGTCGCGGTGCTCCTGGTGCTTGCGATGCTTGCCGCCGTATCGGCCAGCGCCGCGACCTATAGCAAGGTCTACGGCCAGACCACGGATCGGCTGCGCGTCCGGGAGAGTGCATCGACCGGCTCCGCGACGATCGACAACGTCGAGAAGAGCGCCGCCGTGTACGTCGTCAACTCCAAGACGAATGCCTCCGGCACCTTCGTGGAGATCCGCTACCGCGGACGCGAAGGCAGCATCCTGACGGGTTGGCTCTGCCAGCGCGACGCCAAGCAGACCTACGTGCGCATTCTGAGCGCGGCGCAGGCCAAGAAGTCCTTTGGCGTGCAAAACGGCGAGCTGCCCACCAAGCGCGCGGGCATCTACACCAAAGCGCAGCGCGACGCCATGCGCAAGCTTACCGTCGCCGCGCCGGAGACCGCCGACGCCAAGGCGATCCAGGATGCGCAGACCAAGCTCAAGGCGCTGGGATTCTACGCCGCTGAGGTCACGGGGCATGCGGGCACCAAGACCGTGGCGGCCATCCGCGCCTTCCAGAAAAAATACGGCCTGACCGCCGATGGCGTGCTGGGCCCCAAGACCATCGCCAAGCTCTCCGAGGTCTATGCCCGCAACGGCGGAAGCAGCGCCTCCTCCGGTTCTTCCAAGGTCGGTGATAAGGCGTCCATCGAGTCCGCGCAGCGCATGCTCAAGGAGTTGGGCATCTACTCGGCGGAGATCACGGGCAACGCGGGCGAGAAGACGGTCGCGGCGATCCGCGCCTTCCAGAAGCGCTACAACCTCACGGTGGATGGCGTGCTCGGCGCGAAGACCGAAGCGAAGCTGCGCGAGGTCTATGCCGCACGCGGCGGTTCCTCCTCTTCCGGCTCCACCACGGGAAACGACGTCGCCGAAGCCCAGCGCAAGCTTAAAGCGCTGGGGCTCTACTCCGGCGAGATCACGGGCAACGCGGGCAACAAGACCGTGGCGGCCATCCGCGCCTTCCAGAAGAAGCACAATCTCTCGGTCGACGGCGTGCTGGGCAAGAACACGATGGCCAAGCTGCGCGAGGTCTACGGCGGAACGGCCGACGCGTCCATGGGCAGCGACATCGCCGATGCCCAGATGAAGCTCAAGGCGCTTGGCCTGTATTCCGGCGAGGTCACGGGCAACGCGGGCGAGAAGACGGTCGCGGCGATCCGCGCCTTCCAGAAGAAATACAATCTCACGGTCGACGGCGTGCTCGGCAAGAACACCATGGGCAAGCTCAGCGAGGTCTACAGCGGCAGTGGCGCATCCTCCAAGACGACCACGGCCAGCACGAGCGTCCTGCGCGAGGGATCAACAGGGGCTGCTGTCACTGCGGTACAGGAAAACCTCACAGCACTGGGCATCTACTATGGAGACATCACGGGCAACTATGGAAGCATGACCGCAGCTGCGGTTAAAAAATTCCAGAAGAGTAAAGGTCTGTCTCAGACGGGCGTTGCGGATAAGGCAACCCAGAACGCGATCAAGAGCGCGGTCAATGGAACAGGATCCGGTTCTAGCGGGACGGTTTCGCTCTATGGCCGCATCGCCAAGAATAACGTTGTTATTCGTGCGGATCACAGCACCAAGAGCCAGGGCAAAACCACCCTGCCCAAGGGGCTTCCGATGAAGATCACAAAGCGTTACGGAAGCGGAGATGCTGCTTGGTACTATGGCTCGGTCTACAAGGGAGATACCCGCTACGCCGGCTGGGTGAGCGGCCCGATGCTGACCCTGATCTCCTACTCCGATTATCAGGCGAGCATTGGTGAGGGCAACAGCGCCGATGAGATCCTGGGCATCATTCGCGTCACGCACGACGGTGTCGCAATCCGCGAAGACGCGGACAAGACCTCCGCCAAGGTCGGCACGGCCAACGCGGGCGACACCTTCTACTACATCGCGCACAAGGGCGGCTGGTACACCCTGCGCAACGGCACCTGCATCATGGATTCCTACGCCAAGCGCGTCTCCGACTCCGAGGCGGCCGATTGGAACAAGGGAGAGGGTGGCGCTGTCGCCGGATCCTATCGCTACGGCGATACGGGCGCGACCGTCACTTGGATCCAGCAGACCCTCAAGGCCCTTGGCTTCTACAGCGGCGATGTGACCGGCCACTACGGCACCAAGACCGAAGCGGCGGTGAAGAGCTTCCAGAGCAAGCGGGGTCTGACAGCAGACGGCATCGTGGGCAGCAAGACCCTGGCCGAGCTGCAGGGCAGCGGATCCTCCGGTGGCAGCAGCGGCGAGGCGCCGAAGGTCAACATCGGCGCGACGATTTACAACCTCAAGTGGTTCGACGCCAAGGCAAACGGCACACTGGGGCGAATCGGTCTGGTCGCCAAGCACAAGGCCAAGCTCACCGATCTGCGCACGAAGAAGTCGATGAACATCTACATCCAGTCTGCGGGCAACCACCTGGACGTGGAACCGCTCACCGCGAGCGACACGCAGACGTTGTGCAGCATGTTCGGCGTCAGCTCCGCGAGTAACATTGGCTATCAGGCCCGCCCGATGCTCATCACCAGCGACACCGGCAAGCAGCTGGTCTGCTCGATCTATGGCACACCCCACGGACAGCAGTACATCACCGACAACAACTATCCGGGTCAGTTCTGCCTCCACTTCTGGGACTCCAAGACACACAACAGCGGTCAGGTGCTCGAGCGGCACAAGGATGCCATCAACGAGGCGAGCAAGATCCTGGGCACCGGAAAGGTCACGACGACCTCCTCCCTATAATCCGTCCATCCCACCTTCCCAATGCGGGGCGCCGATCGGCGCCCCGCAACCCTTTGGCGCACTTGACAAGCGCCAGGGGAGATCCTATAATAGCCGCATATCGAGCTTTGATGCGGAATGAGTCGGCCGTTTGGCGCAAGAAGCGAGCTGGGGGCGGTGTGAGCCCGGCGGTGCCTCCTCCGACAGCCCTCCGCGTAGCTTCCCGGCGAGGAACCGGGCGCTGGCCGGCGTTACAGGCGAAGAGAGGGCGCCTTGGCGTCAATCGGAGTGGTACCGCGAAAGGGCGTCTGTTCGTCTCCGAGAGACAGGCGCTTTTTATTTTGGAAAAGAGAGGCAAAGTATGAAACCAAAGACTTCCGGCGAGCTGCGCAGCATGTGGCTGAATTTCTTCAAGAGCAAGGGGCACGCGGTGATCCCCAGCGCCTCCGTCATCCCCGAGAACGACCCGACCGTCCTGTTCACCACCGCGGGCATGCATCCCCTGGTGCCCTACCTCATGGGCAGCCAGCACCCGGCCGGCACGCGCCTGACCGACGTGCAAAAGTGCATCCGCACCGGCGACATCGACGAGGTGGGCGACGCGTCCCACCTGACCTTCTTCGAGATGCTCGGCAACTGGTCGCTGGGCGACTACTTCAAGAAGGAGATGATCGCCTGGAGCTGGGAGTTCCTGACGAGCGAGGAATACCTCGGTCTGCCCAAGGACAAGCTGGCCTTCACGGTCTTCGAAGGCGAGGGCGACGTGCCGCGCGACGACGAGGCGGCGGGCTACTGGATGGAGAACGGCGTTGCGCCGGAGAACATCTACTACCTCCCGCGCAAGCACAACTGGTGGGGGCCTGCCGGGCAGACCGGCCCCTGCGGCCCGGACACCGAGATGTTCATCATCAAGGATCAGGCGCCCTGCGGTCCCGATTGCTCCCCGGCTTGCTCCTGCGGCCGCTTCCTGGAGATCTGGAACGACGTCTTCATGCAATATAACAAGACCGCGGACGGAACCTACGTCCCGCTGGCCAAGAAGAACGTCGACACCGGCATGGGCCTGGAGCGCACGATCGCCACGCTCACCGGCGCAAAGTCCGTCTACGAGACCGACGCGTTTGCGGGCATCCTGGGCAAGATCGCAGAGCTCTCCGGCAAGCGCTACGGCGACGACGAGGAGACAACCCGCGCCTTCCGCATCGTCGCCGACCACCTGCGCACCTCGACCTTCATCATGGGCGATCCGCGCGGCGTGTCCCCGTCCAATGTCGACCAGGGCTATGTCCTGCGCCGCCTGATCCGCCGTGCCGTGCGCTTTGGCATGAAGCTGGGCATGGAGGAGGGCTTTACGGGCGCGATCGCCAAGGTCGTGATCGATCAGTACGCCGAGGTCTATCCGGAGCTGCGCCAGAACGAGGCGTTTGTGCTGGAGCAGTTCGCCCTGGAGGAGAGCCGCTTTGCCCGCACGCTGCGCCAGGGCGAGCGCGAGTTCGAGAAGCACGTCGCGCGCATGGGCGAGGAAAAGGTCATCGACGGGCAGACCGCCTTTGATCTCTACGCGACCTACGGCTATCCGGTCGAGATGACCCGCGAGCTGGCCGCCGAGCGCGGGCTGACGGTCGACGAGGCGGGCTTTGCTCAGCACTTCGAGGCGCATCAGAAGAGCAGTCAGGCCGGCGCCGAGCAGCGCTTCAAGGGCGGCCTGGCCGACCACAGCGCGCAGACGACCCGCCTGCACACCGCGACCCATCTGCTGCACGCGGCCCTGCGCACCGTCCTGGGCCCCGAGGTCGCGCAGAAGGGCTCCAACATCACCGCCGAGCGCCTGCGCTTTGACTTCACCTTCGGGCGCAAGATGACGCGCGAGGAGATCGACGAGACCCAGCGTCTGGTCAACGAGTGGATCGCGGCCGACGCGCCGATCACGATGATTGAGACGACCGTCGCCGAGGCCAAGGCCGAGGGCGCGATCGGCCTGTTCGAGAGCAAGTACGGCGAGCGCGTGCGCATGTACACCATGGGGCCCTACAGCAAGGAGATCTGCGGCGGCCCGCACGCCACGCATACCGGCGAGCTGGTGAGCTTCACGATCAAGAAGGAGGAGTCCTCCTCCGCAGGCGTCCGCCGCATCAAGGCCGTCATCGGCGCTAAGGCAGACGACTGAAGCACGATTCCAAGGCAAAGGGGACGCCATGCGCGTCCCCTTTTGCGTGGCCAAGTTCTGCGGAAACGCCCGGGAGGAAACAAAAACCCCGCCCCACTGGAGCGGGGCGGGGAAGCGAGAACGCTTACAGGGAGATCAGGCCCATCATCGAGGCGATGGAGAAGATCAGCACCGCGATGACGCAGATCGGGCAGACCCAGCGGATCATGAAGTTGAACACGGGGCGGAGCTTGAAGCGCTGTCCGCCAAACTCGAGCTCCTCGGCCACGCGCTCCAGCCCGATGACCTTGGTGATCAGCAGGCAGATCGCCAGTGCGGCTGCGGGCATCATGACCGAATTGGTGATGAAGTCGAAGAAGTCGAGGAACTGCATGCCGAAGATGCGCACGTTGGCAAGCGGCCCGAAGCCCAGGCAGGAGAGGCTGCCCAGCGCTACGAGGAAGACGAAGGAGGCGATCGTCGATCGGCTTCGGGACCAGTGGAGCCTTTCCTCGAGCGCGGAAACGCTGCACTCGGCCAGCGCGATGGCGCTGGTGAGCGCCGCAAAGAAGACGAGCGCGAAGAACAGCCCGCCCACAAAGCCGCCGCCCGCCATGGACGCAAAGACCTTCGGGATGGTCACGAACATGAGCGAGGGGCCGCTGGAGAGTGCGTTTGCGTCGCCGCCGGAATAGGCGAAGACCGCGGGGATGATCATGAAGCCCGCCAGGACCGCGATGCCCGTGTCGAAGATCTCGATCTGGAAGGTCGCGTCTTCGATGCCGACCTCGCGCTTCATGTACGCGCCAAAGGTGATGAGGATGCCCATGGCGATGGACAGGGAGAAGAACATCTGCGTGAGCGCGGCCAGCAGCGTCTTGTAAGAGAATTTGGTGATGTCGGGCACGAGGTAGTAGCGGATGCCCGCCCCCGCGCCGGGACGGGTGCAGATGTAGCCCGAGATCAGAAGGGCCAGAACGACCAGCAGGGGCATGGCCATCTTGGCCACGCGCTCGATGCCGCCGCGCACGCCCAGGTAGATGACGCCCAGGGTGCAGGCCGCAAAGAGGATGAAGTAGATTTCCGCCTCGACGGGCGAGGAGATGAAGGCAGAGAAGGCCGTGTCGCCCGCGAGCGCCGCCCCCTGTCCCGTGAGATAGGCGACAAAGTACTTGAGCACCCAGCCGCCGATGACCGAGTAATAGGGCGCGATGAGCAGGGGGACGATCGCGTTGAGCCATCCGCCGATGCGCAGCAGGCGATTTTGCGTCAGGGCGGCAAAGGCGGTCGCCGGGGTCTGCCGCGTGATGCGTCCGATCGCCGTCTCAGCCACGACCATCGTGTAGCCGAAGGTGACGCAGAAGATCACGTAGACGAGCAGAAAGATGCCGCCGCCGTACTTGGCCGCCAGATACGGGAATCTCCAGATGTTGCCCAGGCCGACCGCCGCGCCGGCGGAGGCGAGGATAAAGCCGAGTCGGCCGCCAAATTGATGTCTTTCGTCCATCTTCATTTCCTCCTCAGTGATGCTGTGTCGTATCATACCCTATTTTCTGGGCAGGGGCAAAGTGCCCAAAGTTTCGTAAAAATCAATCCATTGGGAAAGAAGTTTCTTTTAGATGGAAAATTAGCGATATTTGATGTATAATCAAAAGAAGATGAGCCAGATTCCCGCAAGAAGGTCAAAAAGTTGATTTTAAAGAAACAGGAGGCGGAGATGTCGGAAATCAGCGTTGAAATTGGCAAGCGGATCCGCAATTTTCGCAAGGCGAAGGGGATGACGCTCGAGGATCTGGCCGCACGCATCCACAAGGGCAAGTCGACGGTCTCCAAGTATGAAAACGGGGAGATCGTCGTGGACATCGAGACGCTCTACGAGGTCGCGCGGGTGTTGGGCATCCACGTCGAGCAGCTCCTGCACCTCTCCTCCGAGCGCATGCCGATTCGCGGCGCGTCCGATCGCCGTCCGGCGTTCTTTGCGGGGCTGACGCAGTACTTCGGCTATTTCTTCGACGGGCGCTCCAATCGACTGAACCGCTGCGTCTTCGAGGTGCAGAGCGAGACCAAGGAACACACCTACAAGATCATGATGTACGTCAACTTCCAAAGTTACGACAACTATCAGGACTGCGAGACCTCCTACTACGGCTTTATGGAGCACTACGACGCGCTGACCAACATCCTGCTGACCAACCAGGACTCGCCGATGGAGAAGGCCAACGCCTACATCCTGGCCTCCTACCTCGACGGGAACTACAAATGGGGCATCTTCACGGGGCTCTCCGCGCGGCCGCTGATGCCCGTGGCGATCAAGATGCTCTTCACCAAAAAGCCGGCAGAGGAAAACGAGGAGCTCATCGAGCGCCTCAAGATCTCGCGCGAGGACATGCGCCTCATGCGCATGTACAACATGATGACCATCATCGGCGATTACGCCCAGATCGACTGAAAGGACAGACGATGAAACAACGAGCGACCCTTGGCGCCCTTTCGGCGCTCCTCCTCTTCCTGCTGCTCACGGCTGCTCTTCGGCTTGTCGACGTGGCGCCGATCGGTCCAATGCAGACCTCGGTCGGCCTCGCATCCCTCAATGGGTTCATCCATGCGCGCATCGGATTCCAGCCCTTCTGGCTCCTGCTCTCCGAGGCGCTGGGGCTGCTCGCCCTGGCCGTCGGCGCAGGGTTTGGCCTGATCGGGCTTGCGCAGCTCGTGCGGCGGCGCAGCCTTCGCGGGGTCGATCCGGCGCTCCTGCGCCTGGGCGCGCTCTATGCCGTGACGCTCGCGGTCTATCTGCTCTTCGAGCGCATCGTCGTCAATCTGCGTCCCGTGCTCCTTGCGGGCGAGGCCTTCCCGGAGGCGTCCTATCCCTCCAGCCATACGGTGCTCGCCCTGTCGATCCTGGGCGGAGGCATCGCCTTTGTCGACGTCCGTCCGGGGCGGCATCCCCAGCTCATCCAAGGGCTGATGGCTGGGCTGCTCACCCTGATCGTCGTGGGACGCCTGCTCTCGGGCGTCCACTGGCTCACGGACATCGTGGGCGGCCTCCTGCTGGGCGCCGCGCTCGTCCTGTTCTACGTCGCGTCGGTGCGCGAGGAGAGGTGATCCCCCCTTCGACCATCCCAAAGGCTCCCCCGGAAGCGTGTCGCGTGAGCGGGAATCGCTTCCGGGGGAGCCTTTCTGTCTTTGGGGCGTGGAGAGCGTTAGGCGAGTTCGCTCAGGCGCTCGACCATCGCGGTCATCGCGTCCACGGAGTTGAAGTTCGCGGGGACGATCTCGGTGGCGGGGATCGAGAGGTCAAACTCGTCGTTCAGCGCGCCGATGAGCTGGATGATGTCGAGCGAGGAGAGGATGCCCGCGTCGATGAGGTTGGTGGCCGTGGGGTCGACGTCGTCGCGGATGTCGAGGAGCAGGTCGAGGATCGTGTCTTTCATCTTGTTCTCCTTTGGTCAATCGGGTTGGGGACAGTTGAGCTGCCAGGCGGGGACGGCGTCGCGCACCAGGTGCGCATGCCCCTGCGAGAGCAGGAAGACGCGTGGAAGATCGCGGCTCAGGAAGAGCCCGGGCGCTTCGGTGGGGGCATAGGCGCCCACATGTTCAAAGGCGAGGGCATCGCCCGGCGCGAGCGGCCCCACCGGCGCGGCGCGCACGAGCACGTCGGCGGTCGTGCACAGGGAGCCGCAGAGCATCCAGGGCTCGCCCGTCGTTTGGCTCGGATCGCGCAGCACGCGCATCTTCGGCACGCGCATGCCCATGCTCCCGCCGTAGTAGTTGACGTGGTGGATGCCGCTGTCTAGGATCGCGATGTCGCTGCCCGCATTGTGCTTCACATCGACCACGCGCGTGAGGAAGGTGCCGCAGGGACCGGCGAAGAAGCGACCCATCTCCACGGTGAGCTTCATGCGCGCCGCCAGGCGGGCAAGGTCCGGCGCGAGCTCGCGCAGGGGCACCAGGGTGTCCTCGTCCTCGCCCTCGAAGTAGGGAAGGTACAGCCCCGCGCCGTACTCGACGCGCTCGAGTGCAAAGCCCTCCTCGCGCTCCAGCGCGTCGCACAGGGCGGCGAGCTTCTCGAGCTGGCGGCGCTGGCCGGTGAGGCGCTTTTGCTGCGTGCCGGCAAAGTAGTGCAGGCCCTCGATATGAAGCCCCGGGAGTGTATCCCGGTGGCGCACGATCTCGCGCAGCACGGCCTCTTCCATGCCAAACTGGCTCCCGGAGGACAGGCGCAGGAGCACGGGCAGCTCGAGGTTTCGTGCCCTGGCGGCCTCGTCCAACAGCCGGACATGGAGGCGGGACTCGCAGGTGAAGCGCCGCACGCCCAGATCCAGCGCGCGGGCGATGCCCTCGGCGGTCTTGTTCACGCCGGAGTAGAGCACGGCTTCGGGCGGGACGCGCAGGGCGTTGCAGATCTCCAGCTCGCCGGGGCTGCAGACCTCCAGCGTTGGGACGCAGCGCAGCATCGCGGGGATGAGGAAGGGATTGGCCTTGATCGAGTAGCACAGCTCGACCGTGGGCCCCACGATCTCGCGACAGGCGCGCATCCGCTCGGTCAGCGCGTCCTCGTCGAAGACATAGCAGGGGGCAGCCTGCTCGGCTAGGGTGCGGAAAAACTCATCCACGGCGTTCACGCTTCCTTTCTTCGTAGAGGGCCATGAGCCGCGCACGGTCGATCTTGCCATTTTTGGTGAGCGGCATCGACTCGACGGCGAAGAAGAGGTTCGGGATCATGTATTCGGGCAGGTCGACGCGCAGGGCGTCGAGGATCGCCTGGCGCTCGGCGTCTCCGCTCACAAAGGCCAGGATGCGACCCTTCTCGTGCAGATAGGCGCAGACCGCGCGGTCGACTCCGGGCACGGCCATGAGCTTCACCTCGATCTCGCCCAGCTCGATGCGGTGACCCATGTGCTTGATCTGGAAGTCCTTGCGGGAGACGTAGACCCACTCGCCGTTTTCGGCGATGCGCACGAGGTCGCCGGTGTGGTAGATGCGCTCGTAGACATTGGGATTGAGCGGGTTTTGCGTGAAGACCGCGGCGGTATGCTCGGGATCGCGCCAATAGCCCAGGGCGACGCTCGATCCACTGACGCACAGCTCGCCGACCTGGCCGACCTCCGTGACGGCCCGACCCTGCTCATCGAGCAGGAAGACGCGCTCGTTTTGGAAGGGAACGCCCAGGGGCAGGACGTCGCGCTCGGAAAACGCGCGGTCCACGCGGTAGTAGGTGCAGTTGCAGGTGATCTCGGTCGGGCCGTAGAGGTTGACGTAGGCGACCTTCGGCAGGGCGGCCTGGAGCTTCTTGAGGTGCTTGATCGGCATGACCTCGCCGGAGAAGAGGATCATGCGCAGCGCCTCGGGCGTGCGATAGGACAGGGCGTTCATCGTCGTCAGGAAGCACAGCGCGCTCACCGCCCACACCAGCACCGTCGCGCGGCGCTCGCAGAGGTAGTCCATGAGCTGGACGGGCTGGGTGAAGTAGGCGGTGGGCACGATGGCCACGCATGCGCCGGTGAAGAGCGCCGTGTAGATGTCCTTGACCGACACGTCGAAGTCAAAGGGCGCCTGGTTGGCAAAGACGTCGTCCTGCGTGAAGCCGAAGGTGTCGACGAAAACCGGGATGAAGTCTAGGACGTTCTTGTGGCAGACAACCACGCCCTTGGGCGTGCCGGTGGAGCCGGAGGTGAAGTTGACGTAGAGCGGATCGGTATCGATCATCCGGCCACGGATGCGAGAGAGCGCTGCCTCGTCCACGGGCGTGCGCAGCAGATCCTCCAGCAGGAGCACCTTGCCCTCAAAGCCGGCCTCCCGCAGGGCGGGGGCGTGCGCCGCGTCGCTCACGGCTACGCCGGAACCCAGGGAGGAGAGGATGGAGAGCAGGCGGGGCGCAGGATGGCGCAGGTTGAGCTGGGAATAGGCGCAGCCCGCATAGACCGCGCCCAGAAAGCCGGCGATCGTCTGGGCGGACTTGTCCAGATAAAAGGCGACGACGCTGCTGGGCGCAACCTCGCGGGCCAGCGCGCTGCCCACCGCACGCGAAAGGCGGACAAGCTCGGCAAAGGCGATCTCTCGCTCGGGGTCACAAAAGGCCATCTTCTCGGGGAGGCGCGCCGCCGTCTGTTCGAGGGCGTCGAGGATGAGGTGATTCATGTGCATCTGCCTTTCAGGGGAGATAGAGGGCGTCGTGCGCCGCGGCGTAGGCGTAGTCGTCGGGATAGTCGTAGTAGACGGGCGGATGGTCGGGGTATTCCTTCAGCCGCGCCCAGACGCGCAGGCTCTCGCCCTCGCCCAGCGGACAATGGATCGTCGGCTCCTCCGAGTAGTCGCGGAGGAGCCGCTCCTGCCCGTCTTGCTGGCGCAGGACGAAGCGATACTGGGGGGTTACAATGCTGCCCGTGTTGCAGGCGGCCGTGAAGTGATCGCCCTCGGACGGATGCACCCAGGTGTTGACGACCCAGGTGACCGTCTCGCGGTATTCCCAGGCTTTCTGGTAGAACCAGTCGGAGACGTCCTCCCCGGAGAGCAGGGTGTTCATCAGGCGGGCGAAGGCCGCGCTCTGGATGTCCGCGCCCGTTCCGTTCATATGGTACAGGTCGTAATAGGTGCTGTCAAGGTTTGGCAGGAAGTCCTCCTTGGCGTAGAAGAGGTTGTAGGCTTCGATGTCGTTTTCAGCCAAAAAGCGCATGGCGTTGTCCATATAGCGCAGAAAATCGGGCTCGGCCAGCGCGTGGCTCGTGTGGTTGTCGGAAAAGAGAACGATGAGCCGAGAACCGTGGCGCGCAACCAGGTCGCGATAGGCCAGCAGCATCTCGCAGGTTCCTGGAATCAGCGGATAATCGTAGCCCACATCGTACTCTGCGAGCATCTCGCGGCGAATCGTGTCGCCCAGATCGGGCGTGCCCTCGTGGCGCAAAAAGCCCCGGCCCGCGTAGTGCGTCTGCGCCTCATCAAAGAGCACCCCTTGTGCGGCGAAGGTCGCCTCCGGGGCAAAGCGCATGCCCAGAGTCTTAGCGACGTCGGAGAGACCCTCGGCGGGGAAGCTGCGGAAGAGGAGGGCGCGGTCGAGCCAGCCGCCATCGCTGCGGGAGGCGGCCATGTAGTAGCGCAGGCGGGTGCCGAGGCCCGTCAGCCAGGGGAGCGATTTGTAGACGGGCTCGGGGTCCTCGCGCACGGTGTTGAAGTTGTAGGGCTCGATGACCAGCACGAGGATCTGCGGATTTGCGGTCTTGTAGAGCTCCTCGGTGATGGCGGTGAAGGTCTGAAAGCCTGCGCCCGGGATGGCGATGGAATAGGAGGACAGCCCGGTCTGCTCGCTGATGAGCGCCTGGTTGAAGTGGTCGCGCACGACGGAGGAGCCGACGACCGCCAGCTGGATGTCCTGTGCCTGGCGCATCTCCCGCAGGGTCATCGAGACGACGGAATCGGTCTTGACGAGGGTAAAGTTGGCCGCGAGCACCAGCAGCGCAAAGCACAGCAGGAAGGCGGCCAGTCGAAGAAAGGGCTTGATCACGGAGTACCTCCGGCATGGGTAGGTGGGATTCATGGGCGCCTCAGAAGACCGCATACATGAAGCTGGATGGGAGGGCTTCGTCTTGGACGAAGGTCGCCAGGACGAAGAGGAAAAAGGCCATGAGCATCAGCCAGCGCAGGGGAAGCCGTCGCGAGAGCACCCAGGCGCGCACGTCCGCGCCGCGCTCGGCGGCCAGCGAAGTCGCAAAGAGCAGGGCTGTGCCGATGGCGAGGATGCGCCAGTCGCGCGCGGTGATGCCTAGGTTCAGCAGTCCCTCGGGGAGCTGGCCGAAGTCGGGCCGGACGAAGACGCGCCCCAGCATGCGCAGGCTGTCCGCGCCATGGGTCGCGCGATCGAAGAACCAGCCGATGTTCACGATCACAAAGGTGCGCACGACGCGCAGAATGTGGAAGCCCCGGGAGGCGGACAGCGCGCTGTGCCGCTCGCCCCAGGCCTTGTAGCGCGGCTCGAGCAGGGCGGAGATCGCCAGGATCACGCCGTTGTACAGTCCCCAGAGGACGTAGTTGAGCGCGACGCCGTGCCAGATGCCCACCAGGAAGAAGACGAGCACGTTGCCCAGCGCCGCGGGGAGCGTGCGGCTCAGGCTTGTGTTTCCACGCTGACGGACGGCCTTGCACAGGCGCGTCACCGGCCGGCACAGGGCGAAGGGGTAGAAGACGTAGTCGCGCATCCACGCGCCCAGGCTGATGTGCCAGCGCCGCCAGAAGTCGCCGAGGCTGACGGCGAAGTACGGCTGGCGGAAGTTGGGGGCCAGGCGGATGCCGTAGAGCTCCGCGATGCCCGTCACCAGATGGATGCCTCCGGCAAAGTCGCAGTATTGCTGCAGGGAGTAGAGCAGGGCCGCGACGACGGCCATCGCTCCGCCATAGCTCGCGCCCTCGGAGAAGACGGCCTCGACCAGCGGCATCGCGCGGTCGGCGAGCACCTTTTTTTGAAATAAGCCCCAGACGATCAGCAAAAGCCCGCGCTCCACGGCGACAAGGTCAAAGCCGCCGTCCTCCCCCTGCGCATGGGGGAACAGAGCCGTCTTGGTGAGCTGGGGCGCGAGCTGATCGAAGCGCGCAATCGGCCCCTGGATCAGCTGGGGGAAGAAGGAGACAAAGAGCAGAAAACGCAGGGGGCGGCGCTCGGCGGCGATCTTTCCGGCGTAGACGTCCAGCAGATAGCCCACCGACTGGAAGGTATAGAAGGAGATGCCCAGCGGCAGGACCAGCCCCAGCGCCCCGCGCGCAAAGAGGGCGGAGAGGGGCACGGAGAGCTTGAAGATGCAGAGGATGCCGAAGTTGAGCAAGAGCGCGGCGATCAGCACAGCGCGCTGCCGCTGTCGGCTCTGTGCCTTGGCGGCCTTGCGCGAGGCGGCGTCCATCTGGGCCTTGCGGGCGGCAAAGCCCTGGGCGATCCGCTCGATGCACAGCGCCGCACCCCAGTTGGACAGGGCGGTCAGCAGGATGAAGGGCACGCCCAGGGGCGCGGCATAGGCGTAGAGCGCGAGGCTGCACAGGAGCAGGAGCGCCCAGCGAAAGCGACCGGGTGCGAGCCAATAGAGCAGCGCGAGGGCGAAGGACGCGGCGAGGAGCAGGGAAAGTGACATGGAAATCTCCCTTCGGCCGGCTTGGCCGGCGGTATAACGCCCATAGTATAGCACGTTTTGCCCCCTTTTTGCTACTGCGACATCGCGCCGGTTCGCTTGGGCTTGAAAACGGGCGGCAAATGGCGTACACTTTTCTCAAATGTCAAATGGGAGGCACTATGGATCAAAAGAAGGCCGGCGTCCTGCTGTCCTACGCGCAGACCGTGCTGCAGACGGTCATTTCCCTCGTCTACACCCCCGTCATGCTCCGTTTGCTCGGGCAGAGCGAATATGGGCTCTACACGCTGGTCAACGGCTTCATCTCCAACCTCGCCCTGATGAGCTTTGGCCTGGGCGGAGCATATATGCGCTACTACGCGCGCATGGAGGCGCGGGAGGGCGAGCCGGGGGTCGCCAGGATCAACGGCATGTTCCTGACGATCTTCTCGGTCATCGGCGCGCTCAGCCTGCTGGTGGGCGGTGTGCTCGTGGCGCATGTGGAGGACATCTTCGCCGCCAAGCTCACCGCGCAGGAGATCCGCACGGCGCGCGTGCTCATGGCCCTTCTGGTGATCAACATCGCGGTCTCCTTTCCGATGAGCACCTTCACCTCCTTCATCACCGCGCGCGAGCGGTTTTTCTTCCAGCGCCTGATCTCTATGGTGCGCACAGTGCTCAGCCCGATCCTCATGCTGCCCCTGCTGCTGCTGGGCTATGGCTCGGTCGCGCTGGTGCTCTCCACGCTGATGCTCTCACTGCTCACCGACGTCTCTTCCTTTCTCTATTGCCGCAAGAGGCTCGGGATGCGCCTCGCCTTTGGGCGCTTCGACTGGAGGCTTTTGCGCGAGATGATGGGCTTTTCGTTCTTCATCTTCCTCAACATGATCATCGACCAGGTCAACTGGGCGGTCGATACGACGATCCTGGGCATCCTCAGCGGCACGGCGGCCACGGCGATCTATGGCGTCGGTTCCCAGCTCCACCGCTACTACATGACCCTCTCCACCGCGATCTCCGGCGTCTTTACCCCCGAGATCAACCGTATCATCGCTCGGGGGGAGGGGGATTCCAAGCTGACCGAGCTCTTCGTGCGCGTGGGGCGCATCCAGTTCATGCTGCTGATGCTCGTGCTCACCGGCTTTCTCTTCGTCGGACGGGCGTTCATCCTCGCCTGGTCGGGCGAGGCCTACGCGGCGGCCTACACGGTCGCGGTGCTGCTGATGATCTCGGTCACGATTCCGCTGATCCAGAACATCGGCATCGAGATCCAGCGTGCCAAGAACATGCACCAGTTCCGCTCCCGGGTCTACTTCTTTATGGCGCTGGGCAACGTCGCGCTCTCCATCCCGATGGCCAGGCGCTACGGCCCGATCGGCTGCGCGGTGGGCACGGCCATCTCGCTTTTGCTGGGCAATGGGCTGGTGATGAACCTCTACTACCACCGGCACATCGGGCTGGACATGTGGCGCTTCTGGCGCAGCATCCTCTCCATGCTCCCCTCCATGGCGCTTCCAGTCGCTGCGGGCTTTGTGTTTCTGCGCCTGTTCCCGGCGAGGGGCTACGCGGGGGTTCTCAGATTCGCCCTGCCGTACGCGGCGCTCTTTTCCCTTTCCCTTTGGCGCTTTGGCATGAACGCGGACGAGCGCGCCTTGATCGAGCGCGCCGGCAAGAAGCTGCTCAGGTGGCGCGGCCGCTGAGGCGAAAGCAGCCAAGAGCCGGATTTGGCCGAACAGCCCCTTCGGGCACGACGACAAGAGGAGACAACATGCGAAAGATTCAGTCGCTGGTGGCGCTCGCCCTGCTGGGGCTTTGCATCCATTCCGGCCTCGCCGAGCCGATGGTGGCGATGGGCCTGGAGATCGATTCCGTCGGGCGCAGGTGGGAGGACAACGCCTTCTTTGCGCGCATGACGGAGCGCACCGGGGTGGCGGTGCGCGGGACGGCGGTCGAGGGGCGCGAGGCTTGGAAGAAGGCGCTGGAGGCGATGGCGCGCGGCGAGATTTCCGCCGATGTGCTGCTCAAGGCCGAGCTGAGCCGGAGCGAGGAGGCGCGCCTGCTGGAGGCGGGCGCGCTCATCGACCTCGCGCCGTATCTAGAGGCGCATATGCCGAATCTGTCGCGCCTGCTGGCCGAGCATCCCGCGTGGCGGGAGGCCATCGCCTTGCCCGACGGGCGCATCGCCTCGCTCCCTGCGATCAACCCGCAGGAGCGCCAGGCGGCGATCTGGATCAACCGGGGCTGGCTCGAGGCGCTGGGGATCGAAATGCCGGGCAGCCCCGAGGCGCTCACCGCCGCCCTGCTGGCGATGGGCGAGGGCGACCCCAACGGCAACGGCAAACGGGACGAAATCCCTGCTGACCTGCTGGGCGTCTGGGAGATGCGCTGGCTGCTACCCTATTTCGGCATCGTCGCCGACGATTGGAACCTGGCCAGGGACGCCTCCGGCGCGCTCGCCTTTGCGCCCGAGATGCCGGGCTATCGCGACTTTGTGGCGCTTCTGCGCCAGTGGGCTTCCTCCGGAATCCTGCCGGAGGAGGCGTTCCGCGACCTGCACGCGACCTCCGAGCTGGCCGCGCAGAGCGCGGCGTCGGGCGGGCTCTTTGGCGGTCAAGCCCCGAAGAAGCCGACGATCGTCAGCGGCCTCTTTCTGTCGATGAGTCCGGTGAGCCGCGTGCCGGTGGAGGCATCCGGGCAGTACGCCGCCCTGCTCATGCAAGCGGGGGAGGAAACCCTCTGGCGCGATCTGCTGGGATCGGTCAGCACGGGCGCGCTTGCCCTGACCCGGAGATGCTCCGACGTCGGCGCTGCGCTGCGCTGGGCCGATGCGCTCTACGCCGAGGACGCGATCCTCGCCTACGCCGGGGCGGAGGGCGAGGACTGGGCCTGGGATGCGCAGGGGCATTGGCATTTCCTGCTGGGCGGTGCGCGCACGATCGAGGCGATCCGCCGCGACACAATCCTCTACACCGGCGCTGTGATGCCCGGGCTGTATCCCTACGATTTTCTCGCCCGGGTCGATAGCCCGGAAGATCGCGCGGTCGAGGCCGAACAGGATCGCGTGCGCGCCGTCGCCCAGCGCGTCACACCGCCCTATGCGCTGAGCGGGGAGGCGGCCGAGCGGGCCGCGGCGATCCAGCGCGCCCTGGGCGCAAAGGTCGACGAGGGCATCGCGCGCTTTGCCACCGGCGAGGTTCCGCTGGACGACGAAAGCTGGAACGCCTGGCTCGCCGCGCTGCGCGAGGCGGGGAGTGCCGAGCTGGTCGCGCTCTTTGCGGGGCGCTGAGGGCGCGGACGCGGCATGGATGGAGATGAGATGAGCGTCCCTGTCATGGGATGAAAGGAGCAAGGTTATGGAACGAGGCATACGCGAGCGGGCATCTGGCTGGGCACCCATCGCCTTTTTTGGTCTGCTCTTTATCGGTCTGGCGGTCTTTTTCCTCATCGCGCATCCTCTCTATCTTTTTGATACGGACGACTGGTGGTATGCGGGGCAGGCGCGTAGCGCGATCCCGATTTGGGGTATCCATAATCCTACGCGGGTCTTGCCGGAGATTCTGATGCCCTTTGCAACGGATCTGGCGGTTTATTTGCTGTTTCCCCTAACAGGGGACTATGTTGGATCGGTCGCCATCCTTTATGGTCTGCTTCTGGCTGCTTGCATTACCGGCTATTTTGCATTTTGGTACGCCCTTCTACGCACGCGATTGGGAGAACAAAACAGAAGCCTGCTGTTTACCGCGCTTGCCGTTCTTGTCCATTTTTGGATGTTAAATACACAGAAAACGGGGAATCTTCACGCCTTTTCCGCCAACGATGTGACCTGTGTTTTCTACTATGTGATTCCTTCCTTGCTCGCTTCCAGCCTTGTTCTATGGCTCTTTGTACGCGAGAAGACACTTTGTGTGCGCAACGTCGGTCGAGATGCGCTGTTGATCGTTGCGATTTATCTGGCTGTCTTTTCCAATCTCTTTCAAAGCGCCATCGTGGCATGTTACGCGCTGGAGAAGGTCATTTCGCACGGTATACATTGCCCGCGAAGTCAGAGGTCAAGGCTGCTCCAGGAGGACTGGGCGTATTGGCTCATCCTTGTACTCTTCGTCCTCTCCATGGTCTACGAGAAGAATGGAAATCGAGCACACCAGATCGAAGCCGCCGGATCGGGGCTTCAGATCAAGCAAACGGCGCGCCACCTGCTTGGCATGCTGCCCACGGTCAACAAGGTATACCTCGCCACGTCTATGGCTGTGTTGATTGTGGCGGCAGGATGTGCGCTCTTGTCTGGGACGGAAGCCGAGGCAAGGGGGCACTTGTGCGCCATGAGGGCTTTTTTCTTCTGCTTGCTGTGTGTGGGAAGCTTTGTATTCCTGCTCTGCGCGAAGGTGGGGGCTGGATACATCGCGCATACGCGTGTACTCTTCGGCGCAATCTTCTACTATAATGTGATGGTCATGCTCTCTCTGGCCTATCTCACGCGCCGCTTTCCCAGATTGCTTTTGTTCTTGCCGCTTGCGCTCGTCCTTCTGTTCAACGAGGCGGTTAGCGATGATCGCAACTTTGCTGAATACAACGTCAATAACTACCCCGCGCGTGTATGCCGCGCAATCACAAACGATGTGATCCGTCAGGTACAGGAGGCGGATGCTGCCGGCGGGGATGTGGCTCAAGTATGCGTTCCAGCCTACGGCGGGAGCAACTGGCCTTTTGGTCTGTATGGCAAGCGGTATATGCCGCATACGATGTATAAGCACGGCTTGACTTCAAAGCGCATGGTCATCGATCTCATTCCGGATCGGGAGATGAACGATCGATATGGCCTGTGAAAGGCCTGAGCTTATCCATGTGGCCAAACCTTGACAGAAATGTGAAACCGTGCGAGCTGACCATCCTTGACCTTGACGCGCAGGGGCGCGCAGGGTATGATGGGTAAAATGCCGCGCGGCAGGCGGACGTCTGCCGGAAAGGAAGACCCGATGCACGAAAAGAAGAATCCCAATCGGCCACAGATCATCTATTACGTCGTCGCCCTGGTGATCGTGCTGCTGCTCAACGGCCTGCTCTTTCCGCAGATCCGCCGGATCAGCGTCGAGCAGGTCGAATATTCCAAGTTCCTCTCCATGCTCGGCGAGGGGCAGATCGCCTCGGTGGAGGTCGGCAACAGCAAGATCGACTTCCGCCTCAAGGATGAGGCGCAGATGAAAAACGCCCAGGGACAGGTCACCTACTACACGACCAACCGCGTCACGGCCGACGAGAAGATCGTCGATCGCCTGCTCGAGGCGGGCGTGACCTTCGGGCAGGTCGTCCCGCAGGAGGCCTCTCCGCTGCTGACCTTCTTGCTCAGCTGGGTGCTCCCCTTTGCGATCTTCTACGGGCTCGGGACGCTGATGTTCCGCCGTCTGGGTTCGCGTATCGGCGGCAACACGATGGCCTTTGGCAAGTCCAACGCCAAGATCTACGTCGAGGCGCAGACCGGAAAGACCTTTGACGACGTGGCGGGCGAGGACGAGGCCAAGGACGCGCTCAAGGAGATCGTGGACTTCCTCCACGATCCCGGAAAATACCGCGAGATCGGCGCGAAGCTGCCCAAGGGCGCGCTGCTTGTCGGCCCCCCCGGAACGGGCAAGACCCTGCTGGCCAAGGCGGTCGCGGGCGAGGCGAAGGTGCCTTTCTTCTCGATCTCCGGCTCCGAGTTTGTGGAGATGTTCGTGGGCATGGGCGCCGCGCGCGTGCGCGACCTGTTCAAGCAAGCCGGCGAAAAGGCGCCCTGCATCGTCTTTATCGACGAGATCGACGCGATCGGCAAGCGCCGCGACGCCTCCGGCATGGGCGGCAACGACGAGCGCGAGCAGACGCTCAACCAGCTGCTCACCGAGATGGACGGCTTTGACGCGAGCAAGGGCGTCGTGATCCTCGCGGCGACCAACCGCCCGGAGATCCTGGACAAGGCCCTGCTCCGTCCCGGGCGCTTCGACCGGCGCATCCCCGTCGAGCTGCCCGACCTGGCGGGCCGCACCGCGATCCTCAAGGTGCACGCCAAGGAGGTCAAGACCGAGCCGGGCATCGACTACACCCAGGTCGCCCGCGCAACCAGCGGCTGCTCCGGCGCAGAGCTGGCCAACATCATCAACGAGGGCGCGATCGCGGCGGTCAAGGCCGGGCGGCGGCTGGTCGCCCAGCACGACCTGGAGGAGGCCATCGAGACGGTCATCGCGGGCTATCAGCGCAAGAACGCCGTCGTCTCCCCCCGCGACAAGCTCACGGTCTCCTACCACGAGATCGGCCACGCGCTGGTTGCGGCCAAGCTCAAGGACAGCGCGCCCGTGCACAAGATCACGATCGTGCCGCGCACCAGCGGCGCGCTGGGCTACACGATGCAGGTGGACGAGGAAGAGCGCCTGCTGATGACCAAGCAGCAGATCCTCGACGAGATCACGACGCTCTGCGGCGGCCGCGCGGCGGAGGACCTGGTGCTCGGGCGCATCACCAGCGGCGCGAGCAACGACATCGAGCGCGCGACCAAGCTCGCCCGCACGATGATCACCCGCCTGGGCATGAGCGAGACCTTTGGCATGATGGCCCTGGAGACGCAGAACAACCCGTATCTGGGCGGGGATGCGCAGCTCGTCTGCTCGGGAGACACCGCCTCGCAGATCGACCGCGAGGTGCGCGAGATCCTCGCCGCCTGCTACAGCCGCGCGATCACGATCCTGCGCGACAACCTCGACAAGCTCCACGAGGCGGCAAAGGTCCTTCTGGAGAAGGAGACCATCACGGGCGCGGAATTCATGGCGATCCTCGCGCCCCATCAGCTGCCCGCCCCGATCGACGGAGCGGAGCAGGCGCAAGAGCAGACCCAGCCCGCAGGGGATCCCGCCGATCCCGACGTGCAAATCCACTGACGGGGGTCGCCGCAGCTTTGCGGCGGCCTCTTTCTTTTGCGCCGGGATTGCTTTATAATAAAGGCTATGAGGGCGCAAGTCGCCCGAGGAGGAACGATGGATCACAATCTGGACTACGTCGCCTGCCCCCTGCCCGAGGATGTGCGCCGGGTCATAGACCACGGCGATCTGGCCTACGCCCGGCATCTGATCGGGCGGCGCATCGCCGACACGCGCACGCCCGAGGTGCTGCGCAAGAGGCTCTTCTGGGAACTCCGAACGCTCGAGGTTCTGCCCGAGGAGTATCCGATGGACGAGGGGACGCTCCTTGCGCGGCTTGGCCAAGAGATCGAGGGCTTCACCGCACAGGAGCTGATCGCCCTGCGCGAGGAGGGGACGCTCGACTGGATCTATCTGGACGGGCAGATCCGCTATCACGCGCTGGCAGCCGACACCGCTCTGACCCTCTCCGCCTTCGCCCCGCGCCGCAGGGACCGCGAGGCCGCGGAGAGGGATGCGCGCCATCGCGCTCGGCTCGACGCGGTGATTTCCGAGATGAAGGCCGAGGGGCACGCGCGTTATCGCTTCCGCCTGCGCACCGAAGCGCGGTTGAATTCGGCCTATGAGCGCCCCGGCGAACCGCTCCTGCTCCATCTGCCCCTGCCCGTGTGCGACGCGCAGTGCAAGCCGGGCGCGATCCTCGCTGCCCCCGGCGCGGTGCTCGCCGCTGAGCGCGAGCCCCAGCGCACAGCAAGCTGGCGCGCGCCCTGCGAGCTGGGTAAGGTCTACTGGACCGAGGCCGAGTGGGAGATCGACGCGCCCTACGTCGAGCCGGACGCACAGAAGGTGTCCGCGGATCAGCCCGCCTTTGACCTGGAGGAGCAGCTGCCGCAGATCGCGCTGACGCCCTTTGTGCGCCAGCTTGCCAGGGAGCTGGCCGGGGAGGAACGCAATCCGCTGCTCAAAGCCCGGCGCTTTTACGACTACATCACCACGCGCTGCGCCTATCGCTACGTCCCACCCTATGCCATCGTGCCCTGCATTCCCGAATACTTCGGCGCGGGCGGCCGGGGCGACTGCGGGATGCATGCGCTGCTCTTCATCGCGCTGTGCCGCGCGGGCGGGATTCCCGCCCAGTGGCAATCCGGCCTCTACACGCCGCCCTGGGGATCGGGCATGCACGACTGGGCACGCTTCTACGTCGAGCCATATGGCTGGCTCTATGTCGACGGCTCCTTCGGCGGGAGCGCCTATCGAGCGGGGAACCTCGAGCGCTGGAACTTCTACTTCGGCAACCTCGACCCCTGGCGCGCGTTCTACAACAGCGCCCTGCAGCAGACCTTCGACCCGCCCAAGGCGCATTTGCGCTTCGATCCCTACGACAGCCAGACGGTCGAGGCGGAATACGCAGACGGCGGCCTGCCGCGCAAGGCCTTTACGGTGCGCCGCGAGCTGCTCGTCTGCCAGAAGATTTGACGGCGGGGCATTCCCGACAAGGATGGACGAAGGAAGGGGGACGAGGCATGACGCTCACGCAAGCCTTTGAGGCCGAGCGACAGAGCCTGCTGGCTGAGCTGGGCGGCGCCAAGACGCCGCAGGAGGCCATCGCCGCCTCGCACAGGGCGCTCCATCGCGTGGCGGCAACCCTGCAGCGTGCGGAGGACGACGAGGTGAGCCGCCAGCAAAAGCAGGCCGTCCTGGCCGTCGTGCTTGCCGCGCCCGGGCTGATGGATGCCGTCGGGGCGCGGGGGGAGCTGGTGCTGCCCGAGAAAGGGACGGAAAAGACCCGCCGCGCGGGCGCTGCCGGAGAGGCGCTGGGCGGCGCGCTGCTGCTGGTCGTCGCCGTCTTCCTGCTCTTTTCCGCGAAAATCATCCCGGCGCTCGTCCTCGCCCTGGGCGGGGTGTTCCTCTACGCGGGCAAGGCGCTGGAGCAACGGCGCGAGCTCCTCGCGCGCGGGGTGCCCACGGTGGATGCCCAGGCGCTCGTCCGCGGGCTGGCGGACCTGTGCCGCGCGGCGGATACCTGCCTGGCCGATCTTCAGATCCTCGGGCGTGAGGACAGGCTGCGCACGGGGCGCGAAAACGAGGAAACCGTCCTGTCGCTCATGGCCAGCCTGCTCGAGTCGCCTGACGCGCCGTCGGAGGAGGCTAAGCAGGCGCTGCGGATGCTGGGCATCGACGTGGTGGACTTCAGCCCGAAGCAGGCCGCCTACTTCGACATCCTGCCGACCCTCTCGCAGGGACGGACGCTTCGCCCCGCGCTCCTGCGCGCGGGCAAGCTCCTGCGCAAGGGCGTCGCGACGCGAAGGGAGGAGGATGGACGATGAAGATCCTGGGCTTCGATCTGGGCGACGGCGAGAGCTGCGTCGCCCTGCTCAGCGACGAATCGACCCTCGAGCCCCGCGTCCTGCCCCTCCAGGGGCAGCGCTCGATCCTCTCCGCCGTGGGCATGCGCGAGGGACGCATCGTCATCGGAGAGGCCGCCTCGGTCATGGAGGGCGCAAAGAGCGCCAAGGTCCGCTTCAAATCGCGCTACCTCACCGACCCCGCCGCCTCCGGCGACGTGCGCGCCTTTGCGCAGGGGGTTGCTCAAGCGCTGGACGAGTCTGAGCCCGGCCTGCTGCAGCAGATCACCGCGACCCTGGTGGGCTGTCCAGCGGGCTGGGGGCAGGGGCGGCGCGAGCAGTATGCCGCGCTCCTCGAGTCCGCCGGCTTTGTCAATGTCTCCATCGTGCCCGAGCCGCGCGCCGCATTCCTCTATGTGCGCCATGCGCGTGGGCTGCTCATCGACCCAGAGCGTATGCGGCACTCGGCGATGGTCGTCGACATGGGCAGCTCGACGACCGACTTCGCCTACATCCTCGACGGGCATCAGCAGGACATCGCCTTCTTCGGCGATACGAACCTGGGCGGCGGCCTGATCGACGAGCTGATCCTGAAGGAGGCGATCGAACATTCGCCCGAGGCGCAGGCGCTTTTGCAGGTCATGGCGCAAAGCCCGGCTTGGCAGAGCTATTGCGAGCTCGCGGCGCGCCGCCTGAAGGAAAAGTACTTTGAAAATGAGGAAAAGCTCGGCGATGCGCCGCTCATCCGCAGCCTTGTGCTGGACTATGACGCGCCGCGCACGCTCCGCCTGAGCGTCTCTCATGAGGCGATCGAACGGCTGATCGACCTTCCGCTGCCGGCGCTGGGCGGTCTCAGCTTCCGCGCGGCGCTTCGCAGGGCGCTTCTGGGCGCCGCCGAGGCCGCGCGCGCGCATCCGCCGGAGGTCGTCATCCTCACGGGCGGCGCCTCGCGCATGGGCTTCCTGCAGTATGCGGTGCGCGAAGCCTTCCCCGAAAGCCAGGTCGTCCTGACGCCGGAGCCGGAGTGCACGATCGCGCGCGGCCTGGCCTACGCGGGGCGCGTCGATCAGAACCTGGCCATCTTCCGCCGCGAGGTCGCCTCCATCGCCCATGGCGAGCGCCTCTCGCAGGCGGTGTCCGCCTCGGTGCACGCGCTCTACGAGCCCATCGCCGCGGCGCTCTACGAGGCGGTCGAGCAAAGCGTGCTGGAAGCGGTTTCGCTCTGGCGGCGCGGGGGCGTGGAGACGATCGAGCAGTTGGAGACGCTGATCGGCACGAACATTGGCAAAGCCTTTGCGGGCGAGGCGGTGCGCGAGGCGCTGGAGGCGCCGGCTCAGCGCTGGCTGAGCGATCTGCTCGCCACCCTCGAGGGCGAGTTGACCGCGCTCTGCGAGCGCTGCGGCGTTCCACCTGAGCGCATGCGCCTGGGGAGCGTTCCGCTTTCCACCGGGATGACCGGGGTGCATCTCTCGATGGGCGGCACGATGGGCCTCGAGACGATCTCCGGACTGCTGGGCGTTGTGTTCGCCTCCATTGGCGCGGCCCTCGGCGGGGGCAGCGGCGTGGCGATGATCGGCGCGGGCCCTGTGGGCATGGCGATCGGCGCGGTCCTGGGCATCCTCGTCGCCCTGCTCGGGCGCGGGGGCGTGGAGAAGCTCATGCGCGGGGCGAAGATCCCCCTGCTCATGCGCCAGATGACGACCGACGGCCAGGTGCGCCGCGGCATGCGTCGCCAGAGGGCGCAGATCGAGCGCGAGATCATCCAAAGCCTCGCAAATCCGGCGCATGGCTTTGCCTCCGGACTGACCGCCAGCATCGGACAGAGGCTGGGCGATCAGCTCGAGCAGATGGCCAGGCAGGCAGAGATGAGCATCACGGCCTGATCCTACGGCGGCCTTCTTTGGCAAGGCGATCCCTTAGGAATGATTCCGGAAAACGGATTCTTTCGACTCGACGACAAACGAACCGAGAACAAGGAGGAACGATCATGGAATTTCATGTCTTTGAGACCGGGCGCGCGGCCTGCGAGGCGGCGGGCGTGCTCATCGCGGCTCAGGTGACCCGCAAGGGCGACAGCGTGCTCGGCCTGGCAACGGGCTCGACTCCGATTCCGGCCTACGAGCAGCTCGTCTCCTGGTACGATCAGGGCATCATCGACTTCTCCCGCGTGCGCACGTTCAACCTGGACGAATACGTCGGCATCGACGAGAAGAATCCGCTCAGCTATCATGCCTTCATGCACGAACACCTCTTCGACCGCGTCAACCTGCGCCCGGAGAACATCCATCTGCCCTCCGGCCACGCGGCGGCGGACGGCTTGGCTTACGACGAGGCGATCCGCGCGGCGGGCGGCATCGACATCCAGCTCCTGGGCATCGGGCGCAACGGGCACATCGGCTTCAACGAGCCGGCGAAGGAATTCACCTTCGGCACCCACGTCGTGACCCTCACCCAGGACACGATCGAGGCGAACGCCCGCTTCTTCGCCAGCCCGGACGAGGTGCCGCGCCAGGCGATCTCCATGGGCATCGGCAACATCATGCATGCGCGCTGCATCGTGCTGGTCGCGACCGGAGAGGCCAAGGCCGAGGCGGTCTACCGCATGATCCGCGGCCCGGTGACCCCCGAGTGCCCGGCGTCCGTGCTCCAGCTCCATCCCTGCTGCGTCGTGCTCGTCGACCGCGAAGCCGCGAAGCTCATGAACGACTGAACGAAAGGACCCCATGGAGCACAAGGACATCGAGCGCATCAATGAGCTCGCCCGCAAGAAAAAGACCGTCGGCCTCACGCCGGAGGAAACCCGGGAGCAGGCGGCCCTGCGCGCGCAATACCTGAAGGAATTCCGCGCCAACATGGAAGACACCCTGCGACGCGTGCGCGTGGAGCAGGCGGACGGAAGCTACAAGCCCCTGGTCAAAAAGGGACCGCTTCACTGACAAGACAAAGGGACGCTGCCCGCGGGCGGCGTCCCTTTGCGTTGCACAGGGGGTGTGCGGCGTGTGCCGCGGGCGGGGTCACGCGGGATCTTGGGCGGGTTCGCGCAGGAAGATCCGGCTGCCGACCCGAACGCCCCAGGCCTTTGCGTCCCGGATCAGGAAGGTGAGGCGCGCAGCGAGCGTCCCGTCGGCCGACAGGGCGGCAAAGCGCGTCTCCCCGCAGTGCACGAGCCGGAGCGCCTCCCCGCCGCGCAGGGCATAGAGCTCGGGCGAGGCGAACACCTGCAGCAGGTCCGGCAGGCCCTCGTAGCATCCGTAGGCGCCCTCGAGCATCTGCGGCGCGCTGAAGGCACGACCCGAGGGGACAAAGGGCTCGCTGCGCGCTTCAAGCGGACGGCCGAGGACGGCGTTCATCATCGCGTCCATCGCCGGCTCAAGCGCGCCGCCGCTCTGGTTGCTCAGCAGGGCCAAGCCGATGCCCTCGCCCAGCAGGAGCGCGCCCTTGGCTGCGACGCCGTGGAGCGCGCCGCCGTGCTCACAGAGCACATGCCCCCGGTCGAGGCGCTTGTAGAGGCCCAAACACATCTGCGGGCGGGGCGAGAGGGGATGCGCCGCGCCGAGCATGAGCTCTACGGCCTCCCGGGGGATCGCCTGCCGTCCCTCGTGCAGTCCGTAGGCGGCGAGCGCGCGATAGAAGGCCGCCATGTCGCGGCTGGTCGACTTGACCATCGCGCAGCCGCGGTACGGGGGCAGGATGCTCCATCCCTCGTCGCAGGTCTGCGCGCCGTCCTCGAAGGTGAATAGGGCGGTCAGGTTTCCCCCTGAAAGGGCGCGGCTCGCGTCCACGCCCGAGTCGAGCAGGCTGCGGGTCATGCCCAGGGGCGCAAAGACGCGCTCGGCCATGAAGTCCTCGAGCGACTGCCCCGCCGCCGCGTCGATCACCGCCGAGAGCACGGCATAGCCCTCGTTGGAATAGGAGAAATGCTCGCCGGGCGCGCCGACCGGGGGATGGGGGCAGGCGGCGATGTAGGAAAGCAGCTCGGCAAGGCTGTCCATCCTGCCCGGGGCGCTGGCGCGCAGGCGGGCGGTTTCCTCATCGATGCGCCGCCCGGTCGAGTTCATCGCGCTGGCCCACTCGAGCGCCTCCATGGGGGGAAGGCCGCTTCGGTGGGCGAGCAGGGAACGCACGCTCACCGCCTCGGCAGGCTGGCCGGGGAGGCGAAAATCGGGGACATAGTCCTGAACGGGCGCTTCCAAATCGAGCCGACCTTCAGCGCACAGGATGCAGGCGCACAGCGCGGTGATGCCCTTGCTCAGCGAGCCGACGCCGAACAGCGTATCCTGGTCCGGCTTGCGCCCGGCGGGGTTCATGACGCCCGCGCTGTGCATGAAGAGGGGCCCGTCGGGACCGAGGATGGTCGCGCTGTATCCCGCGATCTGGTTTTGCGCCGGCCAGCGATCGAGGAAATCGGCCAGGGCTTGGTTCATGGCGCACCTCCTTGGGATAAAAAGAGGCCCGGAGGATCGCTCCGGGCTTGAAAGAGGCTGCTTTAGGCGCTGACGGCGTCCTTGAGGGCTTTGCCGGCCTTGAAGGCGGGCGCACGGCTCGCGGCGATCGCGATCGTCTCGCCGGTCTGCGGGTTGTGGCCTTCGCGGGCGGCACGCTCGCGCACCTCGAAGGTGCCGAAGCCGATCAGGGAGACCTTCTCGCCCGCGACGAGCTCGGCGGTGATGATATCGAAGGCGGCGCTGACGGCGGCGGTGGCGTCCTTCTTGGAGAGGCCCGCGGTCTCGGCAACCTTGGCGATCAGTTCTGTCTTGTTCATTGGATAACCTCCTATTTTTCCTGGGTAACGGGTATACTATACGCATCTTGGGCCAAAAAGTCAACAGAAATCGCGCATTTTCGGCCTTTTGGGGTCGTCTTCCGAGGGGGGAAAGCGGCCTTTTCGCGGGGACCTCCCCGGGCGTTCTTTGGGCTTGCGCGGTGGCTGGGGCGATGGTATAGTGGATAAAAAACGACAGGGGGCATTGGAATGAAGAAAATCGGTGCGATCCTTGCGGCGCTGCTGCTTTGGGTCTTTGCCGCCGCGGCGCTGGCCGACACCTATTCCCAGGATGGGAGCACGATCTACTACGACACGCCCTATGTGGGCAAGACGGCAGAGTCCGACGTCGTCCTGCGCGCGAGCGCCTATGAGCGCGGGCAGATCGTCTCGACGCTGCGCAAGGGCGTGAAGCTGACGATCACCGCCGCGCGCTACGCCAAGGACAACGCGCTCTGGTACGAGGCCCAGACCAGCACGAAAAAGCGGGGCTGGGTGCTCGCGGATCAGGTGCTCTTCGATCAGGTCGACCTGGAGCGCAGCGCGCGCGCCTCGACCAAGGGGGCTTACATCGGCAATGTAAACACGCATGTGGTGCATCGCCCCAACTGCCGGGCGCTGCCCAACGCGGGAAATCAGGAGCGCTTCGCCTCGCGCCAGGCCGCTCTGCTCGCTGGATACCGCCCCTGCGCGATCTGCCGCCCGTGGTGAGGATTCAGATGAACACAAAGGAGAAAAACGCGGCGATCCTCGCCGAGCTCGAGCGCCTCTACCCCGATGCGCGCCCCGCGCTGGATTTTGAAAATGCCTGGCAGCTGCTGGTGGCGGTGATCCTCTCGGCGCAGTGCACCGACCAGAAGGTCAACCGCGTGACGCCCGCGCTCTTTGCCGCCTATCCGACTCCGGAGGCCATGGCGAGCGCGACCCCCGAGCAGATCGAGCCCTACATCCAGAGCTGCGGCCTCTACCACAACAAGGCGAAGAACCTGCAGGCGACCGCCGCGGCGATCCAGGCGTGCCACGGGGGCGAGGTTCCCGCCGATCACGAGGCGCTCACCGCCCTGCCCGGCGTCGGGCGCAAGACGGCCAATGTCGTGATGAGCTGCGCCTTTGGCGCGGACGCGATCGCGGTCGACACGCACGTCTTCCGGGTCAGCAATCGCCTGGGACTGGCTCAGGCCAAGGATGTTCTGGCGACCGAGCGCCAGCTGATGGAGGCCATTCCCAAGAGCGCATGGAGCCGCGCCCATCACTGGCTCATCTTCCACGGACGGCAGGTCTGCCACGCCCGTCGCCCCGACTGCTCGAACTGTACCCTTGCGCCCCTGTGCCGTGAGGCGGCTGCAAAGGGGGCGTCCGGCGGCGCGTGACCGCGTTCTTCTGCCTGCGCAGCATCCCGATCATACAAAGCGCCTCGTCCCGAGCTGTTCGGGGCGAGGCGCTCTTGCCTTTGGGAATCAGGTCTCCGGAAGGCTCTTGGGCGCTTCTGTAGAGTCGTCCTGCGCGGCTTTGCCGACGAGACCGCCGGTTGAGAGGTCGCGCATCATCTTGGGGATGTCCAGCCCCACGGCCTCGCGCACGGCTTCGAAGGTGCTGAGCATCGTGCCCGCCGTATCCCTGGCCATGGCGGTTGCGCCGCCCTCGCCGAAGAGGATGATCTTTTCGGTTTGGCTGAGCGGCTCGGAGACCGCGCGCGCCATCTCCGGGAGCTTGTCGGCGAGCATCTCGAGCATGGCCGCCTGGCCGAAGAGCTGCATGGCCTCGGCCTTCATGCGCAGGGCGTCGGCCTCTGCCTGACCGCGCACGCGGATGGCTTCGGCGTCCTTTTGCGCGGCGTAGAGGCGGGCTTCGGCTTCCGCCTGCGCCTTATAGCGCTCGGCGTCCGCCAGCTCGCGCGTGCTGATGTTCAGACGCTCGCGCTCGACCGCGACGGCTTGGCGCTGGAGCTCGGTTTCCTTCTCGAGGCGGGCCATCTCCGCGGCGGCGTGCTCCAGGGCGAAGGTCTTCTGAACGCGCTCCTTCTCGATGAGAAAGGCGGCCTCGGCACGGGCGCGGGCCTCTTCGGTCTCCTGCCGGTAGGCCTCCTTTTGGAGCTGTACGTCGCGGTGCTGCCGCGCGATCTCGGCGTCGGCGGTCATCTCAGCAAAGCGCGCTTGCTTGTTGGCCTCGGCCTCGGCGATGCGCTTGTCCTGCTCCTTGTCGGCGACGTTGCGGGCGGCCATGGTGTCCACGATCTGACCGTCCTTGTCGCAGAAGTTCTGAATGGTCAGGTTGATGATCTCCAGACCCATGTTGCTCATGTCGGTCGTCGCGGCCTTGATCGACTCCTGAGCGAATTTGTCGCGGTTTTGTACGAGCTCGGCGATGGTCATCTGGCCGATGATCTCGCGCATGTTGCCCTCGAGCACGTCCTTGGCCAGCGCTTTGATCTGATCCGTGTTGTAGTGGAGCAGCTGCTCAGCCGCGGTGGCGATCGACACGTCGTCGGAGCCGATCTTGATGTTGGCGACGGCATCGACGAGCACGGAGATGTATTCCTTGGTGGGCACGGGCTGAGCGGTCTTGATGTCGACCTGTGTCAGGCACATGTCCAGCTGGTCGATGCGCTCAAAGGCGGGGATGTAGAAGGTCGCGCCGCCGCGCACGATGCGATAGCCAAATTTCTTGTTGGTGATCGTCCCATCGGGCGTGCGCACCTTATACTTGTGGCGAATGAGGCCGGAGATGATCAGCGCCGTGTCGGGCGGGGCGATCCGGTAGCGCGGGAAGAACTTGATGAGCAAAAAGAGCACAAAGAGCCCGATGAAAGTCTTGAGGGCGATGCTCCCAAAGACAAGCAGATCCTGTGACATAAATCCTCCTCAACAATCGTTCAATTGCAGCGGGCGCGGAATCAGGTGGCCGAGGCTACAAAGTTGGCAAGAGGCGCGAGGTCGATGCCCTGCACGGGGGCGAGGACGGTAAGCAGGGCGCGGGCCATCGCCGCCACGCCGCCGGGCACGTCGCTCTCCAGGTTCAGCGGCAGCACGGGGTCGTGCAGGGAGAGACGCAGGAGGAACCAGGCCGCCGAGGGATGGTCGGGGAGGTCGAAGAGGACGCGGATGCCCTCGCGGTTGTCGGGGGCGATGCGCCAGTCAGGCTCCCTTTCGGCCGCGGCGACGACGGTCTCGATGGCGCGCTCGCCGATGGGGCGGAAGCCCTCGGCGGGCAGGGGCAAGCGGATCTCGGCGCTCTCGACCGGCTCGCGCAGATCGAGTATCAGGGAGGCGAGGGATTGTCCCTTGCGCTTCATGCGCACGGCCTCGATGATCAGCAGGGTGACCAGGTACATCCCGTCGTCCAGGAAGTAGTTCTCGCGCAGCGCGGCGTGTCCGCTCGTCTCGATGGCCAGCGGGGAGGAGACGCCCGCCTCGTTGAGGCGGCGGCTCTCGTCGATCACGTTGCGATAGCCCCGGCGGAAGCGGTGGTGCACGCCGCCCCGGCTGGCGATGAACTCGGCGAGGCCGGCGGAGGTCACGGAGTCGGTGACGATCGTCGCGCCCGGCTCGCGCTGCAGGAGCACCGCGGAGATCAGGGCAATCAGGCGGTTGCGGTTGATCTCGCGTCCGTCCGCGTCGACGATCGCGGCGCGGTCGCAGTCGGTGTCGAAGATCACGCCCAGATCCGCGCCCGCAGCGAGGGTTGCGCGGCGCACGGAGGCCATGGCTTCCTCGTTCTCGGGATTCGGGATGTGGTTGGGGAAGCGGCCGTCGGGCTCGAGGAACTGGCTGCCCGAGGTGTCTGCGCCCAGCTGCTCGAGCATCTTGGCATAGAAGCCGCCTGCGCCGTTGCCCGCATCGACCACGACGGAAAGGCCACCAAGCGGGGCTTCCTCGCCCAGCGCCTGGCAGATCTTCTCCATCAGGATGCCGGTGTAGACGGGCAAGAAGGAGAAGCGGTCCTGCGTGCCGCCCGGAACCGTCAGATCCCGGTCGGAGTCGGCCAGCGCGAGGATCTCGCGAAGCACCGAGGAGGAGATCCCGCCATCGGGCAGGAAGAACTTGTAGCCGTTGCGCTCCCAGGGCAGATGGGAGGCGGTGACCATCACGGAGGCGTCGCCCGAGAACTCGGGACGCACCAGGGACATGAACATGGCGGGCGTGGTCGCCAGCCCAAAGCGCGTGACCCGCGCGCCGGCGCTGCACAGGCCGTCGGCAATGGCCGCCTCGAGCGCCTCGCCGGAGAGCCGGGGGTCGCGTCCGATGGAGACCTTGGGGCTCTGTACGCCGCGCCCCCGGAGCCAGGCGGAAAAGGCCTGGCCGATGCGATAGCCGACCTCGGGCGTCAGCGGCGCGCCCTCGCCGAGGGCCTTGCCGCGCACATCGGAGCCGCTGATGAGGGATGCGATGTCGTTCATGGGATGCTCCTTCCGGGTTCAGAGCGCCGCCTCGATCAGGGCGTACAGCTCGTCGTAGGTTTCGCAGGCGGGAAGGTCGGGGTTGTCCTGACGGATCTTCTCGGGACTGCGGAAGAGGAAGCCCGCGCGGCTGGCACGGATCATGTCCAGGTCGTTGTAGCTGTCGCCGGAGGCGATCGTCTCGTAGCCCACGCTCTGCAGGGCGCGCACCGTGGAGAGCTTGCTCCTGGGGGTGCGGATGCGATAGTCCGCAATCATGCCGTCCTCGCCGACGATCAGCTCGTTGCACAGGATCGTCGGCCAGCCCAGCTTTTGCATCAGGGGCGTGGCAAACTGCGAGAAGGTGTCGCTCAGGATGATCGCCTGGGTGCGCGCGCGCAGACGATCCAGAAATTCCTTCGCGCCGGGCATCGGGTTGATCGTACCGATCACCCGCTGGATGTCGGAAAGGCCCAGGCCGTGCTCGCGCAGGATGTCCAGGCGGTAGCGCATGAGCTTGTCGTAGTCCGGCTCATCGCGGGTCGTGCGATGCAGCGCCGGGATGCCGCTCGCCTCGGCAAAGGCGATCCAGATTTCGGGGACGAGCACGCCCTCCAGGTCAAGGCAGACGATACGCATGGCAGTCCTCCAGTTCGTGTTGTGAGGGGGTTAAAGGGGTGGAGAGAGGCGCTGGAGCTCCGGCGGGAGCGGCGACTCAAAGCGAAGTTCCTCGTCGCGCAAGGGATGGCGCAGGACGAGGGAGGCGGCGTGCAGGGCAAAGCGCCCGGGTAAACGGGGATCCGGAGCGCCGTAGAGATAGTCGCCCAGGATCGGGCAGCCCAGGCTCTGCAGGTGTACGCGGATCTGATGGGTGCGCCCGGTGAAAAGGCGCAGGCGCAGGAGCGCGCGCTCCCCGTCGGTGGAAAGGACGCGGTAGTGCGTCTGGGCGGGCTTCCCCTCGGCGACGATGCCGCGCCGCGCGCCCGAGCCGAGCCTTGCGATCGGCGCATCGATCGTGCCCTCGTCCGCAGGGGGAACGCCCTGGGTCAGGGCGAGGTATTCGCGCCGGAAGCGGTCGGTGTGCAGGGCTCCGCTCAGAAGCCGCTGGGCGTGCGCATGCCTGGCGACGACCAGCAGGCCGCTCGTCCCCTTGTCCAGGCGGTTGACCGGGTGGTAGTGGAAGCGATCCGGGAGAAGCCCGAGGCGTCGCGCGAGCAACTCGCGCAGGGTGTCGTCCGGCTGATGGGCGGAGGGCAGGGTGGGCA
>R15__coassemble_504_pt1 | contig 33189 bp, 26 predicted proteins | sample R15__metabat2_low_PE_033 | metagenome-assembled genome bin R15
TTCTAACAGACTCAGTCGCTTTTTGTTACCCTTTCGGTCTCACATCAATTGTACTTTACACCCAAGCCCATGTCCGGCGCTTCGATCCCGTTTGCTCTTCGCCCGCGCTTGCTGTATACTAAGGGGCATACCGCGCTTCACGGGCGGTTTTTCAGGGACGTTTCCGGTTCCCCGATGGCGCGGCAACCTCCTGCGCGCGTCATCCGCCTCCCCCCTTTGAAGCCTACGCCGGAGGAACATCCATGCGACTGATCCTATCCCCCGCCAAGAAGATGCGGGAAGACGACGTGCTCTCCCCGCTGAGCCTACCCCGCTTTCTCTGCGAGGCCGAGCAGATCCTCGCCGCGCTGCGCGCCCTCACGCCCGAGCAGCGCCGCGCGCTCTGGGGCTGCAGCGAGGCGATCGCCGAGGAGAACGAGCGCCGCCTTTCCCGTATGGATCTGCGCGGACGGCTTTCCCCCGCGATCCTCTCCTACGACGGCATCCAGTATCAATACATGGCGCCCTCCATCTTCGAGGACCGGATGCTCGAGTGGGTGCAGGCGCATGTGCGCATCCTCTCCGGCCTCTACGGCGCGCTCTGCCCGATGGACGGCGTGACCCCGTACCGCCTGGAGATGCAGGCCCGGGCGCGGGTGGGCGGCGCGAAGGACCTCTACGCCTTCTGGGGCGATCGGCTCTACGAGGCCGTCCTGCCGGAGGATCGCACGATCCTCAATCTCGCCTCCGCGGAATACAGCAAGGCGATCGAGCGCCACCTGCGCCCCGGCGACCGCTTTGTGACCTGCGTCTTTGGGGCGCTTTCCCCGTCCGGGCGCGTCGTGCAAAAGGGCGTCTACGTCAAGATGGCGCGCGGGGAGATGGTGCGCTATCTGGCCGAACGGGGCGCGAGCGCTCCGGAAGAAGCGCAGGGCTTTGACCGGCTGGACTACCGCTTCTCGCCGGAACATTCCAGCGACGGGCAATACGTCTTTTTGCACGCCTGAGCATCGCCCGGCGCAGAGCCCCGGGGAACAAAAAAGTGGTCACCCCCCAAAGAACCGCCTTGACACGCGTGTGCCCCTGTGGTAAAGTATCAGCTAAATTGAATATTCTGAAAGGTTGAGATGAATGATTGTCAACTTTGCGGCGCGAGAGCCGCGTTGCGTTCATCTCAGCGCATTGCCCGGCCAACGCTGGGGCGTGCGTAGGCATCGGCCGCCTTTCCGCTAAAGGCGATGACGAAGACGGCGGCAATCGAGCATTTCACAGAGAGCCGGGGCGGGTGGAAACCCGGCAAAGGACGATCGCAGGCCCATCCCTTCCGAGCCGGAAACCCCAAAGGCCCTGGCCCAGTAGGCGTTTCCCGTGCGGGCTACGTGAGTGCATAGAAGCTGACAGACTTCGAAGAGGTGGCGGAGCAATCCGCAATTTGAGTGGTACCGCGAGTGTTTCCAAAGCACCCGTCTCAAAGCAAACCGAGGCTTTGGGACGGTTTTTCTTTATCCATCCGAGACGACGAAAGGCGGAATCCGAATGTTGACGCTGGACAAGGTCTTTGAGGCGCAGAGCATGCTGCGAGGGGTCCTTCGGGAGACGAAGGTCGTCCGCGCCCACGGCATCGCCCCCGAATGCGAGCTCTACCTCAAGCCCGAGAATCTTCAGATCACCGGCTCGTTCAAGGTGCGCGGCGCGGCCTACAAGATCGCCATGCTCAGCCAGGAGGAGCGCGCGCGCGGCGTGGTGGCCTGCTCCGCCGGAAACCACGCGCAGGGCGTGGCGCTGGCCGCGACGAAAAGCGGCATCCGCTCGGTGATCTGCCTGCCCGACGCCGCTCCGATCTCCAAGGTCGAGGCCACCAAGGGCTTTGGCGCGGAGGTCTGCCTGGTCGAGGGCTGCTACGACGACGCGTATGCGCGGGCGCTGGAACTGCACGAGCGCGAGGGGTACACCTTCGTGCATCCCTTCGACGACGAGAACGTCATTGCGGGGCAGGGCACGATCGCCCTGGAGATCCTCAAGGACCTGGACTCGATCGACGCGATCGTCGTGCCCATCGGGGGCGGCGGCCTGATCTCGGGCATCGCCTACACCGTCAAGCAGATCCGCCCGAGCGTGAAGGTCTACGGCGTGCAGGTCGCGGGCGCGCCGAGCATGGTCAACGCCCTGCGCGAGGGCAAGATCGGCTGCCTGGAGGGCGTGAGCACGATCGCCGACGGCATCGCGGTCAAGCAGCCCGGCGAAAACACCTTCCGACTGGTGCGCCAGTATGTGGACGAGGTCGCGCTGGTCACCGATGACGAGGTCGCGGGGGCGATCCTGGCGCTCATCGAAAAGCAGAAGATGATCGCCGAGGGCGCGGGCGCGACGGCGGTCGCCGCGGTGATGGCGCGCAAATTCGATCTGGCGGGCAAGCGGGTGGTCGCGGTCGTTTCCGGCGGCAACATCGACGTGACCAGCCTCTCCCGGGTGATTGACCGGGGGCTGCTCAATTCCGGGCGCTCCTCCAGCTTGCTCATCGAGCTGATCGACAAGCCCGGCCAGCTCAAGGAGATCTCCCGCATCATCGCCGACTGCGGCGGCAACGTGACCGGCGTGCACTACGAAAAGGGGAACACCGAGAGCGTCAACGGCTGTTTCCTTCGCATCGAGATGGAAACCCGCGACTTTGATCACGTACACCTCATCACGAGGACCTTGCGCGATGAGGGATTCAAACTGGTGTAATGCAGAAAGGGGTAAAAAACCATGCGCACGAGCGTCCAGACCAACCTTGCACCCGCGGCCATCGGGCCCTACGCCCAGGCCATCGTCGTGGGCAACCTCATCTTCACCTCCGGCCAGATCCCGCTCTGCCCCCAGACGGGCGAGCTGGTGGGCGCGGACGTCGCCGAGCAGACGCATCGGGTCTGCCAGAACCTTCAGGCCGTGCTGGAGGCCGCGGGCGGTTCCCTGCAAAGCGCGGTGAAGACCACCTGCTATCTGGCGGACATGGCCGACTTTGCGGCCTTCAACGCAGTCTATGCCCAGTATTTTTCGGAAAAGCCCGCGCGCAGCTGCGTAGCGGTCCTGGCCCTGCCCCGCGGCGCCAGGGTCGAGATCGAGGTCGTCGCAGAAAGGGAGTGAACGATGCAGATGGCGTCCAAGCGCGAACCGATGCTGCTCTCGGGATCGGACATCGTCGTCAAAACCCTCATCGAGCAGGGCTGCGACACGGTCTTCGGCTACCCCGGCGGGCAGATTCTCAACGTCTACGACAGCCTTTACCGCCATCAGGATGAGATCACCCACATCCTGACCGCCCATGAGCAGGGCGCGACCCACGCCGCCGACGGCTACGCCCGCACGACGGGCAAGGTCGGCGTGGTCATCTCGACCTCTGGCCCCGGCGCGACCAACCTGGTCACGGGCATCGCCACGGCCTATCTCGACTCGGTCCCGATGCTGGCCATCTGCGGCAACGTGCCGACCACGCAGATCGGCACGGACAGCTTCCAGGAGATCGACATCACGGGCGTCACCCTGCCCATCACCAAGCACAATTACTTCGTGGGCAACGTCGCCGATCTGGCGGACACCATCCGCGAGGCGCTCCGCCTGGCACGCTCCGGCCGGCCGGGTCCCGTGCTCATCGACGTGCCCAAGGACGTGCAGATCGCCAAGGCTCTGTACACGCCCGCGCCCCCCGTCGTGCCTGAGGCGCCCTTTGCGGCCAAGGAGGCGCGCATCCATCAGGCAGCGGAGATCCTGAATGCCGCCGAGCGCCCCTTCCTCTACTTTGGCGGCGGCGTGATCACCTCGGGCGCGCAGGAGGAGGTCCTCGCCCTGGCCGAGAAGATCGACGCGCCCATCGGCTGCTCGCTCATGGGGCTCTCGGCGGTGCAAAGCGACCACCCGCGTTTCCTGGGCATGCAGGGCATGCACGGGCATTTCGCCTCCTCCATGGCGATGCACCGGGCCGACGTGATCCTCTCCCTGGGCGTCCGCTTCAACGACCGCGTGACCGGAAACCGCGCCAAATTCGCCAAGGGCGCGCGCGTGGTGCACATCGACGTGGACGGCTCGGAGCTGGGCAAGACCGTCCCCAACGCCTGCGGCCTGCGCGGGGACGTGAAGCGCACGCTGCAAAAGCTCCTGCCCCTCCTGCGGGCGGGGGCAAAGCCCGAGTGGCAGGCGCAGGTGCGCGCCCTGCAGCAGCAGGAGCAGACCCAGCTCGACGCGCGAGAGGGGCTCACGCCCCGACGGGCGATGCAGACGCTCAATGCCCATCTGGAGGAGAACACCGCGGTGTGCACCGACGTGGGGCAGCACCAGATGTGGGCGGCGCAGACCCTGCGCTTTGCGCGCGCGCGGCGCTTTTGCACCAGCGCCGGGCTGGGCACGATGGGCTACGGCCTGGGCGCGGCGATCGGCGCGGCCTACGGAACCGGTGCGCGCAGCGTGCTGGTCACGGGCGACGGCAGCTTCGGCATGAACCTCAATGAGCTGGCCACGGCGGTGCGCTACGGGGTGCCCGTCGTCGTCGTGCTCATGAACAACGGCGTGCTGGGCATGGTGCGCCAATGGCAGACCCTCTTCTACGGCAAGCGCTATGCCCATTCCGTGCTGGAGCGAAAGACCGACTACGCTGCCCTGGCTCGGGCCTTCGGCGCGGACGGAGAGCGGGTCGACACGCCCGAGGCGCTGGACGAGGCGCTCACGAGGGCCTTTTCGGCCGAGGGACCGTATGTGGTCGACTGCCGGATCGACCCGGACGAATTCGTCCTGCCCATGCTCCCCCCGGGCGGCAGCATGGACGAGATCATCACCAAACTGGAGGTGGAGGGATGAACCGCTATACCCTGGCCGTGCTGGTGCGCAATCAATTCGGCGTGCTCAATCGGCTGACCAGCATGTTCCGCCGCCGCCAGTTCAACATCCGCTCCATCACGGCCAGCGAGACCGAGTCGGCCGCCTTTTCGCGCATCACCTTCAGCTTCGACGGCGACGAAAACGGCAAGCACCAGCTCATCAACCAGCTCTACAAGCTGCCCGACGTCTGCTCGATCAAGGAGCTCACGCAGAGCAATTCCCTGAGCTGCGAGCTGATGCTCATCAAGATGAAAAACGACCCGGATTCCCGCGACGACATCCGCGCGGCGGCCGACGCCTTCAAGGCCGAGACCCTGGACTACACCAAGGAGGCCTTCGTCCTGCGCATCATCGGCAGCAGCCACAAGATGGACGACTTCATCGACCTGATGCGCGACTACACCATCCTGGAAATCTGCCGCACCGGCACCGCGTCCATCGAAAAGGGCAGCGCCACGCTGCGACAGAACCTGAATCTATAAGAAACGAGGGAACAGACATGGCAAACCGGATCTTCTATCAGCAGGATTGCGACCTGCAAAAGCTCGCCGGAAAGACCGTGGCCATCATCGGCTACGGCTCTCAGGGGCACGCGCACGCGCTGAACCTCAAGGAGAGCGGCGTGGAGGTGGTCGTCGGGCTCTACGAGGGCTCCAAGAGCTGGGTGAAAGCCGAGGCGCAGGGGCTTCGCGTGATGGTCGCGGCAGAGGCCGCCAGGGTCGCCGACCTGATCATGATCCTCATCAACGACGAGAAGCAGGCCGCGCTCTACCGGGAGTCGATCGAGCCCAACCTCTGCGAGGGCAAGACGCTCGCCTTCGCGCATGGCTTCAACATCCATTACGGCTGCATCAAGCCGCCCAAGGACGTCAACGTCATCATGATCGCGCCCAAGGGGCCGGGGCACACGGTGCGCTCCGAATACCTGGCGGGCAAGGGCGTGCCCTGCCTGATCGCGGTCGAGCAGGACGCGACCGGGGACGCGCTGGAGCTGGGCCTGGCCTATGCGCTGGGCATCGGCGGCGCGCGCGCGGGCGTTCTGGAGACCAATTTCCGCACCGAGACCGAGACCGATCTCTTCGGCGAGCAGGCCGTGCTCTGCGGCGGTGTCTGCGCGCTGATGCAGGCGGGCTACGAGACCCTGGTCGAGGCGGGCTACGATCCGCGCAACGCCTATTTCGAGTGCATCCACGAGATGAAGCTGATCGTCGATCTGATCTATCAGAGCGGCTTTGCCGGCATGCGCTACTCGATCTCCAACACCGCGGAGTACGGCGACTATCTCACCGGCCCCAAGATCATCACCGAGCAGACGCGCGAGGCCATGCGCCAGATCCTGCGCAACATCCAGGACGGCTCCTTTGCCAAGGACTTCCTGCTGGACATGTCCTCCGCCGGCGCGCAGGTGCATTTCAACGCGATGCGCAAGCGTGCCGCCGAACACCCCGCCGAGGTCGTCGGCGCGGACATCCGCAAGCTCTACAGCTGGAGCGACGAGGACAAGCTGATCAACAACTGAGGGCCGCGGGCGAGCGCCTCGGCATCCCACGGGAGGCCCCGGCCTGCGCGCTTTGCCGCGTGCGCCGGGGCTTTCGGAGGAAGTGACCATGGATAGAAACGAAGGAAAGATCCTCGGGGCGCGGCTGAGCACCCTGTGCGTCCTGCGGGCGCTCTTGCGGGATCCGGTGCTGGGCGCGCTATGCGCCCACCTGGAAAACCCCAGCCCCGCGGCCTATGCCGAGTTTGTCTCGCGCCTCTATCTCCGGGGCGGGGATCTGGGGGCGTGCGTATGGGCGCTGGTGGAGGAGAGCGAAAACGTCTACGTGCAGGCCCTGGGGCGCGGAGAGACGCCCCCTGCGGCGATGCGTGAGGCGCTTGTCGCGGAGCTGGACACCCTGCAGGCAGTGACGGAGCTGGGGCGCGCGGCGCTCGTGGCCTCGCTGGACTACGCGGGCTTTTTGCCCGACTTCATGTCAACGCCTCAGCGCCTGCGGGAGGACTATCTGCACCGAACCCAGCACATCGGGCGATATGGCTACGGCCTCTACGCGACGCATCGCATGTTCTGCCTGGACGAGACAGGGAAGATCGTGCCGGCGCCGCATCCCGATCCGATCGAGCCCGGCGACCTGATCGAGTATGAGCGGGAACGGGCGATCGTCCTTCAGAACACCCGCGCGCTGCTCTCTGGCAAGCCCGCCGCCAACATCCTGCTCACAGGCGACGCGGGCACGGGCAAATCCGCGACCGTCAAGGCCGTCGTCAACGCCCTTTGGGCAGAGGGCCTGCGCATGATCGAGGCGCGCAAGGATCAGCTGGCAAGCCTTCCCCAGCTCATGGGTGAGCTCTCGGGCAACCCGCTCAAATTCATCGTCTTTCTCGACGACCTTTCCTTCCCGCGCGAGGATGACGACCTGGGCGCGCTCAAGGCGGTGCTCGAGGGCTCTGTGACCGCCAAGTCGCGCAACATCGTGCTCTACGCCACGAGCAACCGCCGCCACATCGTGCGGGAGACCTTTGCCGAGCGCGAGGGGGACGAGGTGCACCGCAACGACCATCTGCAGGAGAAGCGCTCCCTCTCCGACCGCTTTGGCATCCACCTGACCTTCTCCAGGCCGAATCGGGCGACCTACCTGCGCATCGTGCGCCACCTGGCCCGGGCGCAGGGCCTCTCCCTGCCCGAGGACGAGCTGGACGCGCAAGCCGAGCGCTTCGCCCTTGTCCATGGCGGCCGCTCCGCGCGGCTCGCCCGGCAGTTTGTCGACGAGCTGCTCGCGCGGTGAGAAAAGGGGGATTGTGGCGGACTTTGCCATGGCGCTCGGAACCCTGTGCCTTTTCGAACCCTTTTCGCCGCCCTCGGGCGGCCCTTTTTCTTTTCCCCCGTGCTCTGGCCGGGGGTTGCCTTTTGTGATACACTGGGTGTACTTTGGGCGGCCATCGCACGGCGGGAGGCCGAGGGAAAGGAGCGGGCGTTATGATCGAATTTCTGGATGAGGCGTACAAACCCGGCCTGGAGGATGGGGAGGATCACGCGCTCGCGGCGCTCTGGCCGCTGGGGCGCTCGTTTGTCGCCTTTCAGGCGCGGCTGAGCCTTCCGGAGGATGCGCTGATCGTCTGGGGCGATCTTCTGGAGGAGGCGGTCGATCCCGCCGTGCCCGTGCATCGCCTGCGCCTGAGCGCGCCGGGCTACGCGTTTTCCGCCTTTCGGGTGGCGCGGGTGGGCGGCTTGGGCGACCCACTTTTGCCGTTCCGGTCGGCCTTCTTGCGCGCAGGGGACGCGCTGAATCTGCTCTTTTTGGCCGAGACGGGGGAGGATCCCGCCCCGTCGGCCGCCCGATTGACGCGCAGCCTTTCGGGGGAGGAGGGAGAGCGCGTCTGTGAGCACGCCGAGCTTCCGATCCGCCCGCTGGGCTACACGCTTCCCGAGCCAAGGCGGTATCAAAAGAAGATCGACCTTTGGCAGCACAACACCTGCATCGCCCGGTATTACGGGGTGGAGGCGTATTCGGAGGCGCATTTTCGGCTGATGAAGCCCTACTTTGAGGCGCTTTCCCGGCTGGGGCAGCGCAGCGTGACCGTCCTGGCGACCCACAAGCCCTGGGACGGACAGCGCCGCGGCCTGGCCGGGCAGATCCGCCCCGCGTCCCTCTTTGAGGCACAGATGGTGCGCGTGTGCCGCGAGGATTCGGGGCTGGCGATCGACTTTACGCCCATGGATCGGGTGGTCGCGCTGGCCGAGGCCTGCGGGATTACGGAGGAGATCGAGATCTTCGGCCTTTGCGGCGCGTGGACGGCGCGCAGCCTGGTCGCCGTGCAGACGAAGGAAGGGCTTGCGTACCTTTCCGAGGAGGAGATGGAGGTCTACATCGACGCCCTGGCGCGGCACATCCGGGAGATGGGCTGGACGGAGCGCACCGTGATCTGCGCCGACGAGCCGCAGGATGAGGCGCGCTTTGCGCGCGAGATCGAGCGCCTACGCCGCCTGGCTCCGGATCTTCGGCTCAAGGGCGCGCTCGATCACCGCAGCTTTGCCGATCGCTTCGGCAAGGCGCTTCACGTCGTAGTGCCCTCCTTCTTCACGGCCTGCCGCCGCCTGCCGCTCCTGCGCAGCCTGCCCGGGGAGAAGACCTGGTACATCTGCTGTGGGCCGAACAAGCCCAACACCTTCCTGACCAGCCCCCTGCTGGAGACGCGCGCGCTATGCTATCTGGGGGAGCTCTTCGGCTTTGACGGGCTGCTGCGCTGGGCGTTCACGGCTTGGCCCGAGGATCCCTACCGCGAGGCGGCGGTCGGCCCCTGGGAGCCGGGCGACACCTTTGTCGTCTATCCCGGGCGAGACGGCTATCCCGTCCTCTCCCTGCGCTATCTGCAGCTGCGGCGCATGGCCGAGGATCAGCAGCTGCTCTGCGCGGTGCGCGATCCCGTGGCCTATGCGGCGCGCATCTTCACCCTCACCGATCCGGAGCGCTTTGAGATCGACGGCTGGACGGTCAAGGGCAAGCTCCATACCCTGTCCCCCTGCGACTTTGAGGCGGTGCGCCGCGCGATGGTGGAGGAGCTGAGGACGACATGAAGATCTTGCTGGTGAACGACGAGCGCATGGAGCGCGAGGGCATCGCCTATCTGTGCCGCGCCTTTGATGCGCGCTGCGCCTTTGCCCAGGCCCGAAACGGCCGGGAGGCGCTGGAGGCGATGGCGCGCGAGCCCTTCGACCTGGTCATCACCGACATCCGCATGCCCGTGATGGACGGGCTGGCCTTCCTGTCGGAGGCGACGCGGCGCTATCCGAGGACCCAGTACGTCATCTACAGCGCCTACAGCGACTTTGAGTACGCCAAGGAGGCCATCAACCTGAGCGTGGTGGACTACCTGCTCAAGCCCATCCGCGAGGAGGAGTTTTTTCCGCTCCTCTCGCGCATGGAGCAGGCGGTTGCGAGCCGACGCGAGGCGGAGCGCCAGGAGCTGCTGGTGCGCGCCTTCAAGGGGCTGCCTCCGCCCGAGTGGATGGCGGGCGAAGAGGACGTCGCGGGCGAGGCCATGCTGGTCTACCTCGACCGCCCGACGCTCGATCGGATGAGCGAGCCGGCGCAGGCGCTGGCCCGAGCACATTTTCCCGGCGCGCATCTGCTGGTGCAAAACGAGCAGGAATGCCTGATCGCCCGCATGGATGGGGGCGAGATCACGCTCCCGCAGGCGCGGGCGTGGATCGCTGACGCTGCAAAGACCCTCGGCTCTCCGGCGCATGGCATGATCACCGTGGGCTTTTCCTCCTATGAAACCCTGCGCGAGGCCCTGATGGAGGCCAAGAAGCTGATGAGCCGTGGCTTTTTCGTGCACGAAAGCGGGGTCGTTACCGCGCGGGACGCGCACGAGCAGACCGAGGACTTTGGCCTCTTCGATTCCTTGCGCCTGCCCGAAAGGGCCGATGCGCACGGGGCGGTGGAGCACCTCATGCGCCTCTTTGACGGCGAGGCGGCCGTGAGCAACCTCTACGGCAAGTACACGCTGATCCGGCAGATCGAGCAGATGGGGCGCACGCTCCGGCCCGAGCAGATCGGCGAGATGCTGGCTGCCCGAAGCCTGGCGGAGCTGCGCGGCGTGCTCGAGGAGGCGATGGCCCAGGAGCCCCGTCCCTTGACGGTGACCGAGGCCGCGCGCGCCTACATCCACGCGCACTACGGCGAGGACATCTCGGTGGAGACGATCGCCCAGAGCGTCTTTCTCAATGGAAACTACCTCTGCACGCTCTTCAAGAAGGAGACGGGCAAGACGCTGGTGACCTACCTGACCGAATACCGCATGGAGCAGGCCATGCGCCTTTTGAGCGGCACGCGGATGAAGACCGGCGAGGTCGCGCGGACGGTGGGCTACAAGAACGCCTCCTACTTCAACATGATCTTCAAGAATTACTTCGGAAAGACGCCGACCGACGTGCGAAAGGGCGAAGGATGAGAAGCACCGTCAAACTGCGCTGGGCCACGGTCGGGCTGCTGCTGCTCTGCCTGCCCTTCCTGCTGCTGAGCTTCTATTTTTCCCGGGCGCTGGTCGCCAAGCAGGAGCTGCAGCTGCGCCGCGGCTACGAGCACAGCGCCCAGTACATCCAGTCCGAGATGGATTCGGCGGTGCACGAGCTCAAGCACCACCTGATCTTCGTGGGCAAAAACCCGGTGTTGCAGCAGATCCTCCTGGGCCAGGTCAAGGATGCGACCCAGATTCCCCTGCTGCTCAACGGGAGCATCGAGCCCTATCTCTGGTATCACACGACCTCCAACCGCAGGCTCTCCAAGAAGATCCTCATCTACGCGGAGACGCCGCTCTCGGTGGGCGTCTTTCTGCGCCCGCTGGACGAGGTGCGCGCGAGCCTGGGCGAGGCGCTGATCGACTCGGCCAACGCGGGGCGGCTCTTCTTTTGGCAGGGGGAGCTGTGCTATGCCTATCGCTTCTGGAACGACCGGGGCACCCTCCCGCTGGGGCTGATCGTCGCCTGGATCGACACCGAGCGGCTGGTCGATGGGCGTCTGCCCGAGGAGGAGAGCATCGCCCTGTCGCTGGGCTTCGAGGGGCGCACGCTGGCTACGCGCGGGGAGATGGATCTGCCCGACCTGATCGAGGTTGTAAAGGTCAGCGAAAACACCGGCATGGAGCTGAGGCTGCGCATCCCCTCTCAGTCCATCCGCGCCGAGACCGGCTCGGTGCTGGCGGCCGCCGCGATCGCGCTGATCCTGATGGCCGTGACCTACGCGGTCCTCGTTCGCCAGGTGCGCCTGCTGGGGCGTCAGGTGGACATGGAGCGCGAGAAGATGGAGAGGATGCGCCTCAAGGCCCTGCAGGCGCAGATCAACCCCCATTTCCTCTACAACACGCTTTCGATGATCAACTGGAAGGCGAAGTACGCGGGCTTGCCGGAGATCAGCGCCATCGCCACGCACATCTCCGATTTTTACCGCACGGCGCTCAACCGGGGGGAGGACGCGATCGCCCTGTCCGAGGAGCTGCGCAACGTGCGCGCCTATCTGACGATCAAGTCGATGATGATGGACGACTGCTTCACCTATGAGATCCTCTGCGAGCCGGGGCTGGAGGGGGCGCGCATCGTGAACTTCATCCTCCAGCCCCTGGTCGAAAACGCGCTGATCCACGCGATTGGCCCGCGCGGCCACGGGCACATCGCCATCGAAGCCGTCTCCGACGGGGAAGACCTGATCCTCTCGGTCACGGACGACGGGCCGGGCTTTCCCAAGGAGGCGGGCGGCGGAGCGCCCAAGGCCGAGGGCTACGGCATGCACAACATCCACGAGCGCGTCGCCCTGCTCTGCGGGCCGGGCTACGGCCTGCGTATCCTCCCGATGGAGGTGGGCACGCGCGTGGAAATCCGCGTCAAACGGATGCCCTGAGTCGATCTTGCGAAGAAACTGTTAGCCATCTGAAGATCCTATTATTGTTCCCGCCTTCCTCCCGGGCTACAATGAAGCCAAGAAAGCCGCAGTGGCGGCACACAACCAAAGGAGGACATTATGAAAAAGCTGCTCGCATTGGCTCTGGCCCTTTCCCTGCTGGCCAGCCTGGCCCTGACGGGCGCGGCCCTGGCCGAGGAGAAGGTCAAGCTGCGCATGGTCTACTGGAACAACGAGACGACGATGCAGGCCTTCCTCGACCTGGTCAAGGAGAAGCTCCCGCACATCGACCTGGAGTATCAGTTCATCCCGGTCAGCGACCTGGACGGCATCGTCAACACCCAGCTGCAGGCGGGCGAGGGCCCCGACGTGCTGTGCAACGGCAACGACGCCGCCGCCGTGCGCGCGGGCTATCTGCTGGCGCTGGACGATCAGGAGTTCATCAAGAATTACTCCGAGGGCAGCGTGAACGACCTGCGCGTGGATGGCAAGATCTACGGCGTTCCCGGCCTGGGCTGGTACGAGGGCATGTTCTACAACACCGAGATCTTCGAGCGCTACGGCCTGACGCCCCCCAAGACCTTTGACGAGCTGATGAACATCCACAAGGTCCTCAAGGAGAACGGCGTGAAGCCCCAGGCGATGGGCGCCAACTCCTGGGAGCCGATGATGAAGAGCACCCTGGGCCTGGCCGTGTGCGACTGGCTCAAGAAGACCGAAGAGGGCATGCAGTTCGACCTGACCATCCGCGACGGCTCCGGCAAGTTCGAGGGCAGCGCGCTCAAGGGCATCATCGAGAACTGGTCCCGCTACATCACCGAAGGCTATCTGACCCCCGACATGCTCGAGGTGAGCTACGACAACGCGCTGACCGAATTCGCCAAGGGCGAGGCCGCGATGTGGGAGTCCGGCCCCTGGGCGGTGCAGGCGCTGCAGGAGACCAACCCCGACCTGAAGTTCGACATGTTCCCCTTCGTGGGTACCGAGGAAGGCGAGAGCTGGCTCATCGGCGGCTCCGGCGTGACCTTCGGCGTGAACGCCTCCAGCAAGCACACCAAGGAAGCCCTGGAGGTGCTCGCCCTGATGGCGACCCCGGAAGGCCAGAAGGCCCTTTACGCGGGCCAGCCCGGATCGAGCTCCTACCTCAAGGGCATTGAGCTGGATCTGCCGGAGTACTACGCCTCCGCGGCCGACGCGCTCAGCGGCAACCGCATCTACTGCCCGTGGTTCGTCTGGGGCACGGCCAACAGCGCCTACATCGAGACCTACGGCAAGGGCCTTCAGGAATACCTGCAGGGCGCCAAGGACATCGACACCATCCTGCGCGAGGTCGACGAGAAGGTCGCCGCCGAGCACGCGATGCAGTAAAGGCAGTCAAGACCCACAAAGCGCCCTGCGCGGTGCTTGCTAAAGAAGCGGAAGCCGAGCGCGATTCGGCTTCCGCCCTTGCTTTCATGGAGGCGGCATGAAAAACAGACACTGGAAAACCCATCTGCAGTACGAGCTGCTCGTGCTGCCCGCGCTGGCGCTCTACATCGTCTTCTGTGGCTTTCCCTTCGTCCACACCTTCTTCTACAGCGTGACCAATTTCAACAAATACCATGTCCACGACTACCATTGGGTCGGTCTGGCCAACTACCTGCAGGTCGGGCGGCTGAGCATGCTCCGTGCGGCGCTTTCTAACTCGATCCGCTATGCCTTTTTCATGACGCTCTTTCAGTCCCTGCTGGCCATCCCGCTGGCGGTGCTGCTCAATGCACGGCTCCGGCTTCGCAATCTCTACCGGATGCTCTTCTTTCTTCCGGCCATGTTCAGTCCGCTGGTGGTCGGCCATCTCTGGAAGAACATGCTCGCCCCCGCGGCCAACAACGGGCTGATCAATCAGCTCCTGCTCTCCCTGGGCATGAGTCCCGTCGCTTTTCTCAGCTCGGCGGGGGCGCTGCGGTCGATCATCCTCTCCCAGGTCTGGCAGTGGACGGGGTGGGCGATGGTCATCTACCTAGCCAACCTGCAGAACATCTCGGAGGACGTGCTGGAGGCCGCGCGCATCGACGGGGCGAGCGAGGGGCGCATCTTCTTTTGCATCACCCTGCCGCATCTCTATCCCGGCGTGACCGTCGTCACGATCAGCTCGCTGGTCGGCGGCCTGAAGGTCTTTGACATCGTGCAGTCCATGACGGGCGGAGGCCCCGGCTACGCGACCGAGACCATCATGGGCGCGCTGATCAAGACGGGCTTCTCGGAGGGCAACTATGCGCTGGCCACCGCCTTTGGCGTGGTCTTCTTCATCGTGGTCATGCTCATCTCCACGATCCTCCTGCGCACCCTGAAGCTCTGGGAAAGGGCGGTGGAAGGATGAAAGCCAGAGAGATGCGCCGCACGCTGGCGCTCAGCCTGATCGCCCTTGCGCTGCTGGTGCTGTTCATGCTGCCGGTGTACTACCTGGTCGTCTCGACCTTCAAGAGCCCGGCGGAGATGGCCGCTGCGCCCCTGGCCTTGCCCACCCGCCTCTCCTTTGAGCGCTACGGCAAGGCGTTTGTGGACATGCAGTACCCCAAGGCCTTCTTCAACACCTTCTTCATCGCCGTCTTCACGGTGCTTCTCAACCTCTCCGCCTCCGCGATGGCGGGCTATTCCCTGGCGCGCTGCGACACCCGGCTCAATCGCGCGATCTTCCTGTTCTTTGTGGCGGGCATGATGATCCCCGTGCAGATGGGCCTCTCCAGCCTCTACAAGCTCATCAGCGCCATGCACCTGGTCGACCAGCCCTTCTCGGTCATCTTCATCAACGCGGCCAGCGGGTGCATCTCGAGCATCTTTTTGATCAAGTCCTTCGTCTCCTCCTCCATCCCCAGGGAGATCGAGGAGTCGGCCACCCTCGACGGCTGCAGCATCTTCGGGATCTTCCTGCACATCGTGCTCCCCCTGCTGCGCCCCGTGCTGGCGACCCTGGCCATCATCATCCTGCTGGGCTCGTGGAACGACTACATGAATCCCCTGCTCTTCCTGCACTCCCGCGAGCGCCACGTGATCCTGCAGGAGCTCAGCCGAAACCTCGGCCAGTTCTCCAACGACTGGACGAGCATGTTCCCCATGCTGGTGCTGGGCATCCTGCCCCTGACGATCGTCTACATCCTGCTGCAGCGGTTCATCATCAGCGGCGTGGCCGCGGGCTCGGTCAAGGGCTAAGGAGGAGAAGATGGAGCGCATGCACATCCTGCCCGGAGAATATTGGTACAGCGCGACCAGCGCCTACGGGACCGCCTTCCCGCTGGGCGAGGACGACGCGGGCACCTTTTCCCTGCGCGACAACGCCACGATGAACCAGATGGTCTCCGCGCTCTTTTCCAGCCGCGGGCGCCATCTCTACGCGCCGGAGGGCTTTGAGGTGGCCTTTGATCGCGGGACGATGACCTTTTCAGGGGGAAGCCCCGCGCTCTACGAGGCGGGAGACTGCCTGCGGGACGCATGCCGCGACTTCCTGCGGCGCTTTGACCGCGACGCGGGCAAGCCCATGCGCCTGAGCGCGGACTTTGTGAATCGCCGCGTCTACAACACCTGGATCGAGCTGACCTACGCGCAAAATGCGCGGGACGTGCTGGGCTATGCGCGCCGGCTGCTCGCGGAGGGCTTTGCGCCCGGGACGCTGATGATCGACGACGGCTGGAACCTGGACTACGGCGATTGGCGCTTCCACCCGGAGCGCTTCCCCGATCCGGCTCAGACGCTTCGGACGCTCCATGCGCTGGGCTTCCGGGTGATGCTCTGGCTGGTGCCCTATGTCAGCCCCGATTCCCTTCTGGCGCGCACGCTCCAGGAGCGCAGCCTGCTGCTCAGGGACGGGGACGGGATGTACGTCGGGCGCTGGTGGAACGGCTGCAGCGCCGCGCTGGATTTGCGCCTCGAGGGGGCGGTGCGCTGGCTGTCGGAGCAGATGGACGCGCTCCAGGCGCTGGGCGTGGACGGCTTTAAGTTTGACGGCGGCGACAGCTGCTTTTACCTTCCGGCGCATGAGCCGGATCGGCAGAGCCATCTCTGGGCGGCGATGGCCGCGCGCGAGCCCTACAACGAGGTCCGCGCCGACGTGAACACGCAGGGCATGAGCCTGATGGAGCGCCTGAGCGACAAGCAGCACGCCTGGGGCGCGGGCGGCGTGGCGGATCTGATCCCCGCGACCCTCGCGCTGGGCCTGGGCGGGCATCCGATTTCCTCGCCCGACATGATCGGCGGGGGAGAGTACCGCAGCTTTTTAAACCTCGCCCCCGAGGCTCTGGATCGGGAGCTCCTGCTGAAAAACGCGGCGATCGCCGCGATGATGCCCGTCGTGCAGTTTTCCCTCGATCCCGGGCGCGTCTGGCCCGAGGGCGTGCCGCAGATCCTGTCCCTGCTGGAGGCGCGCGATCGGCATGCGGAACGCTATGCCCGGCTCTTTGCGCAGGCGATTCACACGAAGGAACCGATCGTGCGCTACATGGAGTACGTCTTCCCGCATCAGGGGATGGAGCGGGTGCGGGATCAGTTCATGGTCGGCGAGGGTTTGCTCGTCGCCCCGCTCTATGAACGGGGACAGGAAAGCCGGACGGTCGTCCTCCCCGCCGGACGCTGGCGGGACGAGGCGGGCGCGGTCCTCGGCGATCCCGCGCGCACGACCCGCCACAAGAGCGACGCGCTTCTGGGCCTCTTTGAAAAAATCGACTGATACAAGCATCCTCTTGAGACGGAAGGACGAGCCAGGCTTGCCCTTCCGTCTGTTTTGTATGCCGTTTTTCTTCTTGTCCCGAGCTTGACAATTCCGGCGGAATCTGTGCTATAATGTGCCGCTATGGAATAGAGAAAGAAGGAAACCTATGCAACAGCAAGCCGAAAACAAGATGGGCACGCAGCCGATTGGCCGGCTGCTCTTTTCAATGAGCGTCCCGATCATGATCTCCATGCTCGTGCAGGCGCTCTACAACGTCGTCGACTCGATGTACGTCTCGCGCGTGGGCGAAGAGGCGCTCACCGCCCTGTCGATGGCCTTCCCCCTGCAAAATCTGATGATCGCGGTCGCCGCGGGCATCGGCGTGGGCATCAACGCGGTGCTCTCCCGCGCCCTGGGCGCGCGGGACACACATCAGGTGCACAGCGCGGCGGTCAACGGCATCTTCCTGATCGTCCTGGCCTCCTTGATCTTCACCGTGCTGGGGCTGGTCGTGACCGAGCCCTTCTTCGCGATGCAGACGAGCGACCCGCTCATCGGCATGCACGGCGTGCAGTACACGACGATCGTCCTCGCCGGATGCTTCGGCCTGTTCCTGCAGGTGCTCTTCGAGCGCCTTCTGCAGAGCGCGGGGCGCACGATGTTCACGATGGTCAGCCAGGCGACCGGCGCGATCATCAACATCGTCCTCGACCCGATCTTCATCTTCGGCTACCTCGGCTTCCCCGCGATGGGTACGGCCGGCGCGGCCATCGCCACGATCGTCGGCCAGTGGATTGCGGCGGGTCTGGGGCTGTACATGTGCATCCGGCACAACCCGGAGGTGCCGATCTCCCTGCGCGGCTTCCGCCCCAATGGCAAGATGATCGGGCGCATCGCGGCCATCGGCGTGCCCAGCGTGATCATGATGTCCATCGGCTCGGTCATGACCTTCCTGATGAACCAGATCCTCATCGCCTTCTCGGCCACGGCGGTCGCGGTCTTCGGCGTGTACTTCCGGCTGCAGAGCTTCATCTTCATGCCGATCTTTGGCATGAACAACGGCGCTGTGCCGATCATCGCCTACAACTACGGCGCGCGCCGCGCCGACCGCATGCGCCGCGCGATCGGCCTGGTCATCGTCACGGAGATGGCCGTCATGGCGGCGGGCATGCTGCTCTTCCAGCTCGCGCCCCGCGCGCTGCTGGGGCTGTTTGACGCCTCGCCGGAGATGCTGCGCATCGGCGTGCCCGCCCTGCGCCTGATCTCCCTGCATTTCCCGGTCGCGGGCTTCTGCATCGGGCTGGGGACGGTGTTCCAGGCGCTGGGGCGCTCGACCTACTCGATGGTCAACTCGCTGATCCGCCAGCTCTTCGTGCTCATCCCCGTCGCCTATCTGCTCTCTCTCACCGGCGATGTCAACGCCGTTTGGTGGGCGTTCTTCACGGCGGAATTTGCCAGCCTTCTGGTGAGCCTGGTGTTCTATCGCAAGGTGGATCGGGAGATGGCAGGCGAGCCCCGCGCTTGACAGGGCGCGCCCCGGGGACTATCGTAGAGGAAGGAGGCGATGAAGATGATCTATCTGACGGGCGACACGCATGGCGAGGTGTCGCGCTTTGTAAAGATCCACAGAGAGTTCGGCCTGGGCAAAGGGGACACGCTCGTGGTCGCGGGCGACTTTGGCTGCATCTTCGGCCTGGGCCGGCGGGATGAGGAAAAGCTGGACGCGCTCTCCCGCCTGCCCTACACGATCCTGTTCCTCGATGGCAACCACGAGTGCTTTCCTAAGCTTTACGACTACCCCGAGGAGATGTGGCAGGGCGGAAGGGCGCATCGCATCCGGCCCAACCTCCTGCATCTCGCGCGCGGGCAGGTCTTCGAGTTGGAGGGGCTGTCGGTCTTCACGATGGGCGGGGGCTATTCGATCGACGTCGCCCTGCGCCTGCCCGGCGTGAGCTGGTGGCCGCAGGAGATGCCCAGCGAGGCGGAATACGCCGAGGCCTGGGCGAATCTGCAAAGGCACGACAACCGGGTGGATATCCTCATCAGTCACGCCGCGCCCGAGGAGACGATGGAGCGGTTCATCCAAATGGGCGTGATCTCCCATCGCTTCCTGCAGGAGGCGCGGCTGAACGGCTTCCTCGAGGAGGTGCGCCGGAAGGTCGCCCATCGTCATTATTACTTTGGCCACATGCATCTGGATCGGGAACTCTGGCGCAACCAGACCGCCGTATTCACCGCCGTCTACAACCTCGCGACGGGCGAGCGCTGCACGGAAGGTGAACATAAAAACGACATATAAGAGGGTAAAATCTTTCCGGTTTTCTTGAATAAAGTCGCGTTATTTGATATCATCATAGCAGAAAAATAAACCGATAAAGGGGGATTGTTCGATGAAAAGGATCTGTATAGGGCTGCTTGTGTTGTTCCTCTTCTTTTCTGGAACGGCACTAGCTGGCACGGTGGAAACACCAGAGCCGATGACGATCAACAGCACTATCGTTCTTGCAGATTATGGCTATGCAGCTGCTGGGGATGACGGATGGGTCAACGATCACTACGGCTATGTGCTGGAGGAAGACGAGGAGAGAGACGCGGATTCAAAGGATCCCTGCATGTACGTTGCCCTCAAGAACGTTGGAGACGAGGGGAAGTCGGTCAAGATCTATTTGCGGAGCACGAGCAAATCAAAATTGTATTGGAGCAAGAGGGTATTTATTCCGGCTGGAGAAACGGAATACGAGTACTTTATTGATAGCGGGAAGAAGAACCGTGCGGTTTCTTACGCAGGAGGATGGTCACTCGATCTGACGGGTAAAAACGGACTCGTCCGCTTTACCCTCGAGTGAGCGCATGTCCTGAAGGCCGCTTTCTCCGCCTTGGAATTTGTATGCACATAAAGAATTGCCCTCCCGAGCGGGAGGGCAACCGTTTTTTGGTTCCAGGATCAGAGCTTCAGCTCGCCGTTGGCGATGCGGCGGCCGTTTTGCCGGGAGAAGAGCATGATCTCCCGGCCGGAGAAGTCGAAGCGGACCTTCTCGCCGATGCGGTAGACCACGCCGCCGAAGACGACCGCGGTCAGCAGGAAATTGCCATAGCGGATGCGCAGGGTTGTCTCCATGCCGGTGGGCATGGCGCTGAAGACCTCGCCCTCCAGCGCGCCGTCGGACGCGATGCGCACGAACTCGGGGCGAACGCCGAGCACGAAATCCTCGGCCGTCGGCTCGGCGCGCTGCTCCTCGGGTTCCTCGACCGTGGAGATGTGGTAGGGGAAGGGAAGATCGCGGTTGAGCTTCTCGACGTAGCCGGGCTGCTTGCGGGCCTCCTCGGCCTTGGCCGCCTGCTCGGCAGCACGCTTCGCGTCGCCCTCCTGCCAGGCCTTGATGGAGAGGCCGTTTTCCGGGATGAAGCGCGCCTTCGCGTCGCCAAGGAGCGAGAGGGTCAGCGCCTCGCCCTCCTGCGTGCCGTGCGCGTCGATGAAGTTGACCGCGGGGTTGCCGACGAAATCAGCGACGAAGAGGTTGTTCGGGCGATTGTAGACCGCCAGCGGCTCCTCGTACTGCTGAAGCAGGCCGTTGTCGATCAGGCAGATGCGGGTCGCCAGGGTCATGGCCTCCATCTGGTCGTGCGTGACGTAGACGAAGGTCGAGCCGGTGGACAGGTGCAGGCGCTGGAGCTCGGAGCGCATCTCGAGGCGGAGCTTGGCGTCCAGGTTGGACAGCGGCTCGTCCATGAAGAGCACGCGCGGTCCCGGGGCGAGGGTGCGGGCGATGGCCACGCGCTGCTGCTGGCCGCCGGAGAGCTCGGAGGGGTAGCGGTCGAGGAAGGGGCCGATCTTGACGATCGCGCTCACGCGCTCGACGACGCGGCGGATCTCCTCGCGGGTCAGCTTGCGCGGGGGCTGGGTGTTCGTCTCGTCGCGCACGACCTCGCCCGCCTCGTTGACGTGCGCGCCGGGGTCGTTGATGTTGGACAGGCCGAAGGCGATGTTTTGGTAGACCGTCATGTTCGGCCAGAGCGCGTAGTTCTGGAAGAGGAAGCCCACGCGGCGCTTGTTCGGCGGGACGTTGATGCCCAGCTCGCTGTCAAACATCGTCACGCCGTCGATCGTGATGCGCCCCTCGGTCGGGGTCTCCAGGCCGGCGATCATGCGCAGGGTCGTCGTCTTGCCGCAGCCGGAGGGACCCAGGAGCGTCACGAAGGCGTTGTCCTCGATCGTGAGGTCCAGGTGCTCCACGGCGTAAAAGCCGCCCCAACGCTTGGTGACGTCTCTCAGTTCAATTCTTGCCATTTTCGTTCCTCCTTGGGTCACTTGCCGCCGATGCCGGAGTCGATGGACGCTCCGGTCAGCTTGTTGACCAGACTGTTGAAGAGCAGGATGACGATGATCAAAATCAGGTTGATGCCGCTGGAGAAGGCGTAGAGGCCCATCTCATCGAAGTAGTCCAGCAGCGTCGTGATGATCTTGGTCTGGCTGCACAGCAGCATGAACAGCGTCAGCTCGCGCAGGCAGGTCATGAAGGGCAGAAGGTATCCGCTGATGATCGAGGTCTTCTGGATCGGGATGATGATCCGAGTCATGCGCTTGATCCAGGGGATGTCCTGGATGATCGCGGCCTCTTCGATCTCGCCGGAGAGCTGCATCATCGAGTTGAGTGCGCTTCGGCTGGCAAAGGGGATGTACTTGATCGTGCCGGCCAGGATCAGCAGCAGGAAGGTGTTGTACAGACCCATCGAGGAGCCGAACTTGAAGAAGGCGACGCCCACGGCCAGCGCCGGCATCAGATAGGGCAGGAAGGCCATCGAGTTGACGTAGGCGGCCCATTTGGAGCGGCGGTTCTTGCTCACGCAGTAGCCCACCAGCGTGCCGATGGTGCCCGCGGCCAGCGCGCAGCACACGGAGACCAGCAGCGTGCCGAAGAAGGCGTTGCGGATCGTCTCGTTGAAGAGGATGCCCTTCTGGCCGTACATGCCGTTCTCCGTGACGTTCTCGGCGGTGATCCACCACTTGCTCGTCATGTGTCCGGCGATGCCGTTTTTGAGGAACGAGTAGTCGCCCGGGTTGGGCAGGAAGGTCTCCACGGCGAAGAGCACGATGGGCAGGATGCCCGTGCAGGTCGTGGCGAAGGTGTAAAAGCCGGTGAGGATCGGCCGCCATGCGCCCAGGCGCACGACGCTGCTCTGGCCGGACTTGCCGGTGACGGTCGTGAAGTTCTTGCGCCCGGAGGTCGTGCGCTGGTTGACCAGCAGGATCAGGATGCCAAAGAGCATCATGATCACCGCGAGGATGGAGGCTTGGCCCGCGCGCTGGACGTTCAGCTCGACGTACTTGGTGGAGAGCGTCGAGAGCTTGAGGTAGTGTGGGATCGGGTAGGATCCCATCGCACTGGAAAAGACCAGCAGAATCGTGGAGAGGATCGCGGGGCGAACCAGCGGCATCGTGACCCGCAGGAAGGTCTTCCAGCGGGGGGTGTTGAGGATGGTCGCCGCCTCCTCGAGGTTGGCGTCCATGTTGCGGAAGATGCCGCCGATCATGATGTAGGCAAAGGGCGCGTAGTGCAGGGCGAGCACCACGGCGCAGGGGAAGAGCCCCTGACACCACCACAGCGGCATGTGGATCCCGAAGGTCGAGGCGAACAGGCCGTCCGCGCCGCGGGTAATCGCGTTGGAGTTGAAGAGGTTGCGCCAGATGACGGCGAGCGTCCACTGGGGCATGATGTAGGGGAAGATGAAGATGGAGGAGAGGTATTTCTTGAGGCTCAGGTTCGTGCGGGTGATGAGGTAGGCGAAGATGCCGCCGTAGAGGATCGAGCCCACGCAGGCGTAGACGCTCAGCAGCACGGAATTCCATAGCGGCGTCCAGAGGTTGATCTGGGCGAGCTTTTTGGCCATCGTCGCCTTGGGCAGGAGCAGATCCTGCCAGTTGTAGAGCGTGTAGACCTGGCCCGCGGCCGCGTTTCTCGCGTCGACCGATCCGCTGTGCACCAGGACGGTGTCGCGCAGGATCGAGTAGGCCGGCCAGAGCGTGGTTAGGGTGAGCAGGATGCCCAGGATGAGCAGGATCGTGTTCTGCGGCTTGCCCAGGGTGGTCCGCAGGCGATTGAACCGGATCCTCCATGGGCCGGGGCGCCGGACGCGCTGTGTCATAGAATTTCCCCTTTCATTGGACTTGCGGCGGGAAAAAAGCGCGGGCAAAGCGCCGAATGGTGCCCTGCCCGCGCCCCGGAAAGCGACTTACTTCATGCCGACGATCATGTCGATCCAGTCGCCCATCATCGCGGAGACGGACGCGCAGTACGCCGGATCCTCGACGATCAGCTTGCCGGTGTTCAGCCACCAGTCGTAGCCGCGGTCATTCTTGGCGGGATAGGTGTCCACGCCGTCCACATAGCCGTCCTGGCTGTGATCCTGCATGACCGCAGGTACCGGCGCGTAGCCGCCCATGTCCTTGCCCCAGGCCGCAAAGCCTTCCTGGGTGGTGGTCATGTAGGCGATGAAGGCGCAGGCGGACCAGGGATACTGGGAACCCTTAGGGATCATCAGGTAGTGCTTGTAGGCGTAGCCGCCGAAGCCCTCGTAGCCATCCTGGTAGGCGGCGACGGTCACGTTGTTCACGGACGCCTCGGCCGTCTCCTCGATGGAGCGCAGTTTGGAGTAGACGATCAGGCCGCTCTGGCCGGCGGCGGAGGCGGAGACGAGCGTGTTGGCGATGGGGCCGTCGTCGGTCTCCTCCTGATACTGCATGCACCAGCGATAGATCCAGGCCAGCGCATACTTGGCGTTCTCGCCCTCAAGGCCCAGCTCGGCGACATAGGGCTCAACCTCGTCGAGGGTGGGCTGCAGGGCCGCCTGGCGCTCGGCGGGCAACTTGTCGAAGGCCTCGCGCACGATGGTCGCGTAGTCGTCGCGGGTCAGCATGTAAAGGAAGTTCTTGCCGACCGGCTCGGAGTTGGGCGCCATGAAGAGGGGGTGCACGTCGTCGGCGACGAAGTCCCAGCAGTTCATGAAGCTGGCCTCGCCGCGGTTGTTGAATTCGAAGACCTTGTTGAGGGTTTGCAGGGCGAGCGGGTTTTCGTTGTTCTCGCGCGCCACGCCCTCGGCCTCGACCCACTCCTTGGGGACGAAGTTGAGCAGGAAGCCGGTGTCGAGCATCTTGCTCTGGATCTGGTTGCCGTCCTGAATGAGGGTCATGAAGTACTGGGACTCGGTCAGGGCGTCGAAGATCGTGTTGTTCTTGGGCTGGCTCCACTCGATGGTGCCGGTGTAGCCCGGGTCGATCGTCTTGAGCAGCTCGACGAAGGTCGCGCCGGCGGTCTTGCCGCGGCTGGAGTTGCCGATGCCGTAGAGGGTCGCACCGTTGGACTCCTCGATGGCCTTGCGGTAGAGCTCCTCGTTGGTCATGGTCTGCGCCTGCTCGATGACGCTCGCCACGTCCTCGGCGCACGCCAGCGCCGCGACGCACAGCAGCATGAGGGCCAGTGCGAGGGATAGAAGTTTTTTCATGGTGTATCCTTCCTTTCTTTTAGGTTTGTTTGTAGCAGTATTATACAACATTGGGTCTTTTTGTCAATCCGGAACTCGTCAGAACGCACAACCAAAACGTTTTAAAATACACGAACTTACGGATCGCGCTGTATATCGGGCTGCGTGAAGGATCGGAGTGCGGGTACAAGAATCGCAGGAAATGCAAACAAAGAATCAAATAACGATCAAAAAGGATGGAATTGATTAAAAAATGAATTATTGAAATTTAGGTATTGCAATTTAAGGGGGACTGTGCTAGAATGCACCCATCAACCGATGGAGGAAAAACGTATGAAAAAGCGGATTTCGGCTCTTCTGGCCCTCATGCTCCTTCTCCTCGCCTTTGGCGCGCTGGCCGAGCTCACCTTCACCACCGGCGGCACCGCCGGCACCTACTACGCCTTTGGCAATGTCCTGGCGCAATACGTGACGAGCAACAGCGACCTGGCGCTCACCGCCATCGCGGGCAACGGCTCGGCAGCCAACATCGACCTGCTCGACCTGGGCGACGCCCAGCTCGCCCTGGTGCAAAACGACGTGGCGAGCTATGCCTACAACGGCGTGCGCTTTGCGCAGTACGAGGGCAACCCGGTGCAAAGCTTCACGGCGATCGCCGCCCTCTACGACGAGACGGTCCAGCTGGTGACGACCGATCCCACGATCACCTCCGTCGCCGACCTGGCCGGAAAGAACGTCTCGATTGGCTCCTCCGGCTCGGGCGTCTACTTCAACGCGATGGACTTCCTGGCCGCCTACGGCTTGAGCGAGGCGGACATCCGCCCGCAGTACCTCTCCTTCGGCGACTCCGCCGAGTCCCTCAAGGACGGCAAGATCGACGCGGCCTTCGTCGTTGCCGGCGCGCCCACCCCGGCCGTGACCGACCTGGCGACGACCAAGGGCACCTACCTCGTCTCCCTGGATGAGGAGCACGTGAACAAGCTCATCGAGATCAACCCCGCCTACGCGCGCACCGTCATCCCTGCGGGCACCTACGCGGGCATGGATGGGGACGCGGTGACCGTGGGCGTGAAGGCTACCATCATCGCGGGCGAGGACGTGACCGACGACCAGGCCTATACCCTCCTCTCCACGATCTTCGCGGGCAAGGACGCGATCACCCAGGCGCATGCCAAGGGCGCCGAGCTCTCCCTGGACTACGCGTCCACCTGCGGCCTGCCCTATCATCCCGGCGCCGCGAAGTTCTTCGCCGAGCAGGGGTATGACGTGCTGACCGCCAAGTGAGCAATCTCCCCAATACAGACTGAACCAATTGAAGACAGAAAAAAGGGAGAAAGGGGACAGCCCCTTTCCCCCTGATCTGCAGGAGGACAAGATGAGCAAGCAGGATTCAAAGGCCGCGCTGCATGCGGCGCAAGCCAACGTCGACGCGGTCATGCGCAAATACGACCGCGAGTCGAACGTGCGCCTGTGGACGGGCAAGCCCAAGCGGGTCATCGACCAGCTGCTCGTCGCGTTCTCGCTCTACTGCCTCTATGTGACCCTCTTTGCCAATCTGCTCGAGCAGGCGCGCATGACGAGCTTCCTGGGGATGGTCGTGCTCATGGGTTACCTCATCTACCCGGTCAAAAAGGGCGTGATGAGGGAAAACCGTCTCCCCTGGTACGATGTGCTGCTCATGGTCCTGGGCGCGGGCGCGTTCTTCTTCTTCGCCCTGCGCGCCCAGTCGATCCTCAATATGCGCCTGGCCGTGCGCATGCGCGACCCGTTCTACACGATCGTGGGCCTCGTCGGGCTGCTCGCGCTGGTCGAGCTCTGCCGTCGCTGCGTCGGCCTACCGATCCTGATGGTCGCGGCCTTCTTCATCGCCTACACCTTCCTGACCACCCAGTATAAAAACCCTGTGCCGCGCGTCGTCTCCGAGCTCTTCTACGGCGACAACGGCATCCTGGGCACGCCGGTCAACGTCGCCTCCAAGTACATCGTCGTCTTCATCATCTTTGGCGCGTTCCTCGAGCGCAGCGGCGTGTCGGGCTTTTTCATCAACCTGGCCAACGCGCTGACGGGGCGCTTTGCGGGCGGCCCGGCGAAGGTCGCGGTCGTCTCCTCCGCCCTGTGCGGCATGGTCTCCGGCTCCTCAGTCGGCAACACCGTGACCACGGGCAGCGTCACGATCCCGATGATGAAGGACACGGGCTATCGGCCCGAGTTTGCCGGCGCGGTCGAGGCGGCGGCCTCCACGGGCGGGCAGATCATGCCCCCGATCATGGGCGCGGCGGCCTTCCTGATGGCCGATTACCTCGGCGTGCCCTATTCCCAGATCATCGTGCGGGCGATCCTCCCGGCGGTGCTCTACTTCCTGGGCATCTTCGTCGCGGTCCATCTGGAGGCCAAGCGCCTCGGCCTGCGCGGCATCGAGAAGAGCCGCCTGCCCCGGATCGCGGCGCTGGTCGGCGACACCTATCTGCTCATGCCCCTGATCGTCCTGATCGCCCTGGTCGTCTCCAACACGCGCACGATGCAGTTCTCCGCGGCGGTCTCGATCCTGGTCGCGATCCTCGTGGGCTTTGTGGGCAATTTTCTCGCCCTTCGGCGTCGCGCCCGGGCTGAGGGGCGGCGCGTCTGCGCGGCGGAGGCGCTCCCTGCGACACTCGGGCTGCGCGGCGGCTTTGGCGCGCGCGACATCTTCGAGAGCCTCGCGGCGGGCGGGCGCTCCTCGGTGACGGTTGCGGTCGCCTGCGGCATCGCGGGCGTGATCTGCGGCTGCATCACCGTGACCGGTCTGGCCAACAAGCTGATCTCCGGCATCGTCGCGGTCTCCGGTTCCTCCTCGCTGCTGGCGCTCGTGCTGACGATGGGCTGCTGCATCGTGCTGGGCATGGGCGTGCCCACGACCGCGACCTACTGCATCATGGCCTCGACCTGCGCGCCGATCCTCATCCAGATGGGCGTGCCCAGGCTTGCGGCGCACTTCTTCGTCTTCTACTACGGCATCGTCGCCGACATCACCCCGCCGGTCGCGCTGGCGGCCTACGCGGGGGCGGCCATCGCGGGGGGCAAGCCCATGCGCACCGCGATCACGGCGACGCGTCTGGCGATTGCGGCCTTCATCATCCCCTTCGTCTTCGCCTACAATCCCCAGCTCCTGCTGATCGACACGACGGCAGCCGAGGCGGCGCTGATCGCCATCACCTCCGCCGTGGGCATCTTCGGCGTCGCGGCGGCGCTCTCCGGCTATCTCATGGGGCCGATCTCCCTGCCCGCGCGCGCGGCGACCCTGCTGGGCGGCCTGATGCTCATCGTCCCGGGCGTCGCGACTGATCTGGGCGGCGTGGCCCTGGTGGGCGTCGTGCTGCTGGCGCAGATGTTTCGCGGCCGCCGCGTCTCCCGCGAGCTCGCGCTCTAAACGCCCCTGAATCGCCTTCGCCCCGCCGCGCGGCGGGGCGATCTTTCGTCCATAAAAAAGCGTCCCCTCCCGAGTATGTCCGGGAGGGGCGCTTGTCATACGCTCAGGCGGCGCTCCATGATGCGCGCGCCCAGGGCGTATTGCAGGGCGGTGCAGGCCAGGGAGAGGATGGCGAAGAGCGCGGTATACTGCGGCAGATGCGTGATCATCTCCCAGTGGGCGGGGAGCAGCAGCGCGGGCAGGCGTAGCTGCACCCAGCTGGTCAGATTCACGAGCACGAGGAAGAGCAGGAAGCTGATGAACGTGCCCCCGCGCCTGCCCGCAAAGAGCGCGGCGGAGAGGATGACCGCAAAGCACGCGGAGACGATCACGCCCAGCCAGAGCAGGAGCATGCCGCCAAAGAGCATCGCAACGCTCGAGGCGCGCAGGGGGAGCGCGGCGGCCAGATCGCCCAGCAGGGAGGAGATCATCTGCAGGAGCGCCGAAAGCTCGCCGCTCGCCGCCAGCAGCAGCGTCAGATCCAGCATCGCCAGCGCGCCGATGACCAGCCCGGCCAGCAGCAGGGAGAGCCCGTTTTCCAGCACCTTCGCGCCGAGGATCTCGTAGCCCCCGTGCGGCGTCATGAAGAGCATGTAGCTCTGGCGCGTGGTCAGGTCGCGGTGGAGGGTCAGGACGGTCTGCAGGCCGATGACCATCAGCGAGCCCCAGGACAGGCTGACGAGCAGGAAGAGCCCCAGGGGGAGCAGGCCGTTGTCGCCCTTGCCCAGGCGCAGCCGCGCCACGCCCAGCAGGAAGACGACCTCCGCCGCGAGCATCAGCCCGGCCATGAGCAGTTTTGCGCCGCGCGTCTTGCGCAGCTCGTATCGAAGCAGCTTTGCCATCTCAGGCCTCCTTCTGTTCGGAGAAGATCTCCCGGTAGCGCTGGGCGAGGGATACCCCGGCCGCCCCGCGCATCTCGTCCACCTCGCGCACCTCGATGAGCCGCCCTTCCTTCATGAAGACGGCGCGGTCGACGACCGTCTCCATCTCCTCGACCAGATGGCTCGAGAGCAGCAGCACGCTGTCCTCCCGCGCCGCCTCCAGCACGGTCTGCAGGATCTGATCGCGGCTGATCAGGTCGATGCCGTTGAAGGGCTCGTCGAGCAGATAGACCTTCGCCTGGCGCGCGAGGGTCGCGGCGATCTTGAGCTTGGCCATCATGCCCGAGGAGAGCGCGCGGGTCTTCATCTCCGGCGCGAGGTCCATGCGGCGGAGCAGCTCGCCGTAGCGCGCGGGGGAAAAGTCGGCGAAGAAGTCCGCGTAGTAGGCGCCCACGTCTGAGACGCGCATCCAGGGATAGAAAAACGGCTCGGTGGACATGTAGGCGGTCTCGCCCCGGCTCTGCCGCCCCACGGGACGCCCCCGGTAGAGCATTGCGCCCGAGGTCGGCTTGATCAGCCCGGTGGCCATCTTCATCCAGGTCGTCTTGCCGCTTCCGTTGGGGCCGAGCAGCGCGTAGATGTGCCCCGCCTCCAGGGCGAGGGTCATCTCGCGCACGGCGGCCTTTGCACCGTAGGTCTTGGTGATCTTCTGGCTTTCCAATAGGTTCATGTGTTTTCCTCCATCCATTGCAGGGCTTCCTCGCGGGCGATGCCGATCGCGCGCATGCCCGCGAGATACGCCTCCTTCAGCGCCCGGGCGCGCTCCTCTCGAAGCCTGCGCACGTGCGCCGCGTCCTCGGTGACAAAGGTTCCCATGCCGCGCCGGGTGTAGCAAAGCCCCTTGCGCTCGAGCTCCTGATAGACCCGCGCGGCGGTGTTCGGGTTGATCGTGTAGCGCAGCGCCAAATCGCGCCCGGAGGGCAGCTTATCGCCCCCGCGGAGCGTGCCGCAGAGCATCTCGTCCTCGATGGCGCGAACCACCTGCAGATAGATCGGCAGCATCGGATTGAATTCCACGGGCGCACCTCCTATGTTCTGGTGTACGATGCACATAGTACACTAGTTCAAAGGGGCTGTCAAGGAATTTTTGCGATTTGCGAAGGAAGGGCGGAGGCGTGCCGCGCACGCGACCGGGTGCAGAAAAGGGACGGAAAGGCGCAAATTGCATCAAATAGGCCGAAAAAACAATGGAGAACAACGGATAAATATTAAATTTCTGTTAAATATTTCGGGGGGGTGAAACGTTCTTTCGAGTGTAGTAAGCTGGTTCACGCAATAGAAAATGGACCCGCGAAGATACGGTTTGCAAGAGAACTGGACTGCCCTGTGACGACGAACCCCTGAAGACCCTAGGGAGAAAGAAGGTACACCATGCCCCAAGCCAAGCGCTTCCCCCTCAAGCGCCTCCTCGTGTTGCTCGCCGCCTTTTTGACGCTCGCTGCCGTCGTCGGTGCGCAGGCGGATCAGGTGGAGGTCACCTTCAAGCTGAACCATCCGGATGCTTTGTTCAGCGACCACACGACTGCCGATAAGACCTTTGAAGTGGACCGCGGCGTGGCGATAGATACGAACAAAGACGTGGAAGATAGTTTGATGGGGCCCTACGAACCGGGCTTCCCTGAAGAGGGCACTTCGTACTTTGATCCGGACTGGGGATTTGATGGATGGTGGTCCAAAGGCGCCAACGGAGAGTGGGTGCCCTTCGATATGTCGAGCCCGGTTGACGAAGATATCACCCTCTATGCCAGATGGCAGCATAAAATGCCTTACGCCGGCACGGTTGAAGACTCATCCGTCGATCTGCGCATCGGAGGGGATACCACGAGGGAGCAGGCCTACGGCGCGGCGATGGGAGAGGCGCTGACCTTTACCTTCGATGTGGATTTAAAGCCCATGAAACAACGGGTTCGCGAAATCAAAGCGCTTTACCCTGACGATCCGCAAATCTTTCTGACGGAATATGATACGGACTTCTTCGGCATCATGGATATGTGCCTTCACGTATTGGAGCCTGTGGAGATTGCAGGGCCCATCGAGGTGACGCTGCAGGGCGGGAGCACACTCCTCAAAAACATAAGGACGAAAAATGGGGGTTCGATTCACGACGCAGCTCCGGGGCTATATGCCGCCGATCAGCAAGGCCAAGTTCTTTACATTGATATCGGGATGGATGGATATCGCGGCGGTTTCTTTCAGTGGGCGGAACAAGTGGAGGCTTTGCCGGATGCGCTGAGCATCGACGTGAAGGGCATCCGTGTATCCGAAAGCGCCGACATCGGGAAACAGGGCAAGGTGGACACGGAGGGGTATACGCGGTTCTATCTGAATGTGTACGACGATCCCGAGCAGGTGGTTTCGAATCTATATTATATCACTTCTGATTTTAGGCAATCTTCGGCGTCACGGGATGTGAACGCCTCGGAATCGGATACATATCCCTCCCTGACCGTCGAGGTTCAGCGCGAAGCCGAAGGCGGCATCTGGATCGACGATCAGACCGGCGTGAAGTATGCCACCCTGGCCGAGGCCGTCGAGACGGCTGCCGAGGGGGCGACGATCCACCTCGCCGGCGATCTGGACTATGCCGCGGTCGGCACGACGACGATCGGCAAAAACCTGACCCTCGAGATCACGCGCGACGCCACGCTCACGGGCGATGGCGCTTCCAACGGCATCACCCTCGCAGCGGGCTCCCACCTGCGCTGCAGCCCGGGGGCGAAGCTGACGATGACGGGCTTTGGCACCGCGCTGACCCTCTCAGAGGGGGCGGAGATCAACGACGGCACCTACCATTTCCTCGACAATAAGAGCCAAACGCGCGGCATCGCCCTGCTGGGGAGGGTCAAGGGAAGCGGCGACCGAGACAGCCTCAAGATCACGGCCGACGACCTGGTGAACAAGAACTTTTTCGAAGGGACGGCAACCTTCGAGAATTGTACGATCGACGTGAACTCGCAGACATGGACGGAACGCCAACGCGCGCCGATCCACCTGAAGAACACCGCCCTCACGGTCTCGGGTTTTTCAAACTTTATCGTGGGCGGCGGCGAGATTGACAAGTCCTCTGTGCGCATGCGCAGCCCGGGCGGGACGTACGACCGCGAAAGCTTGGAGATTCGGGATTCCGGAGTCAACATCACCGATTCGACCATCCTGGTTGACCACGGCAAAAGCGGATGCATCACCGTCGACCTCAATACCCAGCCGACGATGACCATCGCCAACTCGACGCTCCAGTTTTCGGATGTCTGGAACGCGGGGCTTGAGGTCAACCGCGGAACGGTGACGATCGACAATACGACGATCCAGGGCAGAGGGGCCGGAGACGGGACGTATGTCCTTGCCGGCGTCTACAACGCAAGCCGCGATGCGGTGGTCATCGTGCAAAACGACAGTTTGATCGAGACGCCGGGGAGCGCGCCAAGGGACAATGCCGTGAGCTTTGGAGAAAACAACAATATCGTTCTAGGCGGCTCCCACCGGATTCGCCATCTGCCGGGGAACTTTGGCTGGGGCACCACAGTGCCCACCAACGGCACTGCCAACGGCGGAGAATCCCTAGATTATGTGACCCTCAACGGCGCGGCCTTCGATGGCTCGCAGCCGATCACCGTCCTCAACAAGCTCGGCAGCACCTACGAATACCATGTGAAAAACGCTTCCGGCGACGGAAAGCGCCACGTCTGGGTGCCGACGGAGCCGGTGACCTTCCAGCTGGGGCGGCCCGATGCCCAATTTGCCGACGGCGCGACGAGCGATAAGGTCATGAAGGCCATCCGCGGCAACGGCCTCATCCTGACCGAAAATGGGATGCCGGAAGATCCGGTCGTTCCGAGCGTGACGAACGACACGGGGAAGCAAGCCTATTTCGCGGGCTGGTTCTATGACGATGCGAACGGGCAGCCCCATGCCTTCGAGGAGACGACCTCGGTTAACGCGCCGTCGACCGTCTATGCCCGCTGGGAGATGAGAGATCCTGCGCCCAACACCCACTACTTCTCCTTCAAGAAGCGCTGGATCGGCGGCGACCAGAAGAACATCCAATTCACCCTCTACAAGGGCGACGGCACGGTGAAGTCGCACGGCATGAACAAGTCCCAACCCGGGGGCGACGAGCCGCTCTACCTCTACGAGGCTTGGTTCGCCGACGCGGACGACTACTATGTCATCGAGACGCCGCCCGAGGGCTACCGCGCGCGCTACGAGAACGTCGGGCGCTACGCCGATGTGACCGACCGCGCCTACAACGGCGGCACGATCACCAACTACCTCGTGCCCAAGACGGGCGACCGCACGAACCTCGCGCTCTGGCTCGGCTTGATGGCGCTGGGCGGGGCGGGCCTGATCGCCTACGTTCTGCAAAGGCGCAGGCACGTCGCGCACTGATCCCCCGGGGGGCGCCCCCCCCGGCCCCCGTGGAATATAACCCACCGACAAAAAAACCCCCCCCCCCCCCCGCCGCGGGGGCCGCCGGCGGGG
>R15__coassemble_520_pt1 | contig 31910 bp, 22 predicted proteins | sample R15__metabat2_low_PE_033 | metagenome-assembled genome bin R15
GGAGGCGCTCGAAGCGGCGCGTAATCGCGTCGGGGGTGAGCTTTGTGACGCGGGCGTCGTCGGCGCGAGATTGGTCAAGCGCGCGCGAGGACGGGGGCAGGGCGCGGGCGGCCATCCAAGCGCGCAACGAGGCCTACGCGAATCGGCTTGGCAAGCGCTTTGGGCTGACCATCGAATTTGTCGAGGATGCGCCGTTTGAGGGCAAGTATGAAAACGGCGTCATCACGCTTCCGCGCGAGACGACGCAGGCGGGCATCTTCCACCGCGTCCTCTTCCACGAGGCGACGCATGCCATTGAAGGGACGGAGGAGTACGGGCAGTTTTCCGACCTGATGACCTCCATGAGCTACGGCACGACCTTCCGGCAGATGGACGAGCATCGCACGGCGGGCGAGATGACCCTTGCGGATCAGCGCTTGCGGTATCACATCTTCATGGTGCCGACCCCGCAGAGCGGGGCCTGGCATCCCGGCGTAGCCGGGATCATGCCCCAAAAGGGCATGACGAGAGATGTGCGCGCGCGCTATCAGGCCAGGGGCGTGCTTCTGAGCGAGGAGGAAGCCCTGCGCGAGGTGGTCGCGGATCGGGCGTTTAAGATGTTCGACGGCGATCAGGCAACTCTGGTGCCGACCCCGCAGCGCGGGGTCCGGCATCCCGGCGCAGCCGGGATCATGCCCCAAAGGGGCATGACGATGATCGATGCCTTTGTCGCGCAGTCCCCTTCCTTGGCGCGGCGCGTGCTGGATGCGATCCAGTCCTTCCTTGCCAAGCTCACGGGGCACGGAGACCCGACGCTCACCGAGACGCAGAAGCGCCTTGTGCTGGCGCGGGACGTGTTCCAGAGTGCGCTGGAGCATCGGGAGAGCCGGACGGGGGAAGGGGCGCAGTATGCCATTGTCCTTGATGATAGCAATGTGCCTATCGTCAAGGCGGATCGCAATTTCGTGCTTGGAGAAGACCCGAAACAATGGCGAGGCAATGCCACCAAGTACATCCGCGATCACATCCGAAAAGGGCAGGATGTCCTTTTCAAGACCGTCGAAGGGAAGAACATTCTCCTCACGGGAGACACACAATGGCATCTCCGGTCGATGGATAAAAAGACAAAAGGCCAATTATACGAGGTCAAGCAGAAGGCCGCAGTACACATCGACGAGGTAATTGAAGTCGCAAGGGATGTTGATCCCAGCGCAGAGAACGCCACGGACGACGGACGGCACACCAAACTTGCGAAGAATGGGTGGCGATATTATGAATCCGTCTTCGAGGACGAAGACGGACAGCGCTATTTAATTACACTATCTGTGGGGCAAGCCGAGGGGGAGACGGCATACAACATCGGGAAGATACAAAAAATAAACCGCCCGGCTACCGTTATGCGCTCACCTGCGGGGCGTGTCCCCGCAGGTCACGCTGCCGGCACGTCTGCCGACATCGTTAGCCAAGGCGATTCGAGCTATAACTCTGAGAAGAGTGTAGCTCATTCTGGCGCAGGAAACAACCCTGCGCAAGAAAATCGTCAAGGTGCACAACTTTCCATCCCCGACGAGGATTCCCTACGGCAGACGATCCGCGCGCAGGCACAGCGCGACGTCGCGCGGCTCTTTGAGCAGGACGACGCGCAGAGGCTGGAGGCGTCGTATCAGGCGCAGATCATGGCCAACGCGCGCATCGGGATGCACGGGGAGCGGGCAGAGCGCAAGAGCCTGAGCGAAGCGCGGGAGGCATTTGCGGCAAAGTATCTGGACGACACGCGATCCGCCTTCAAGCTGACACAGGCCACGATGGCGCGAAACGAAGCGGAGGGCAGGAAGCCGGGCGAGTACGACCCCGCGAAGGACGTGCGCGACATGATCCTCGCCGGACGGAACATGAAGTACAACTTTGCCCAAGAGAGCATGAAGTACGGATTGACCAGCCTATCCGGCCAGCGGATGACGCGCGCGGACGGCACCGAGTACGGCGCATTTGAAGACCTGACGCGGAACACCGTCAAGCGCACGGAGGAGATCGAGTGGTCGCAGTACCTGCTCGACCGCCATGCGATCGACCGTCACCGCGCGGGCACGCCCATTCACCAGGACGATCCTGCGGAGGTGGTTTTCAAGCGCATCGCCGACGCGGAGGCCAGGCATCCGCAATGGCGCGAGACCTCCGAAAAGGTCTACGAATGGTACGACGCGTTCTTCCGCGAATACCGCGTGCGAACGGGCATCGTATCCGAACAGCTGTACGCCAGATGGCGCGAGATGTATCCGCACTACGTGCCCGTCATGCGCGTCATGGACAAGAACGAGCGCCCCGCGTCCCTGCAGGGCATCGCGCCCCAGCGCATCCGCGCGGCACAGCAGGCGCGCATCACGGGCTCAGACGGCAAGGTACAGCCGCCCATGACCTCCATGGCGCTGATGATCCAGCAGTACACGGCGGACGCGATGCAGGCGCAGATCCATCAGGCGATGGACGCCCAGCTCCGCGAGATCAACGCCGAGGGGCTCGGGCTGGCGCGCGAGCTTCCCCCGCTGACCCTGAGAAACGACCGGACGATTGAGAACGGCGCAATTCTGAACTTGGATCGTTTTGAGTGGGGCTTGGTGGACGAGGACGGGAACAGCGTCATCCAAGTGCCCACGCGGCACGGCATCCGGCGCTGGATCGTGAACGACAACGGGGTTGTCGACGCGATCCTCAAGACGCAGGCTCGAACGCCAAGCGAGATGGGGAACGTAATCCACACCCTTGCTCGGTTCGTCGGCCTTTTCTCCCGCATGATGACGCAGTATTCTCTCAAATTCTCCGGACAGAACTTCCTCTCGGACGGCGCGACGGCCATGAACACGGGAAGCCACGCCGGAACGATCCACAGCCTTTCCTTCCTCTACAACGCCGAGCGGCTGGCAACGGCCTTCGGCCTGCTGGGCGAGAAGATCAGCGAGGCGCGGGGGCAGGAGGTTTCCGAGGCGTACCGCGACTTCCGGCTCTTCGGGCAGATGGGCAGTCCCTACACGACCCGATCTGACGCGTCCATTGAGGAGCTCCGGCAGTCGCTCTATTCCAAGGGCGACACCCTGGGCGAGCGGAGCGCGGCGCTGGTCGCGCACTGGAAGGAGATCGGGACGGTGAAGGCGCTGGCCGAGGCGATGGCCAACAGCGTCGGCCTCCCGGTCAAGGCGCTCTTCCATGGTGTTGGGGCGATATCCGAATTTGGCGAGGAGGTGACGCGCTACCACGAGTACAAGGGCGCGGCCAAGGCGCGCGCGGGCGAAAACAAGACCGCGCAGGAGGCGTATTCCGACAAGATCGCGGCGGGCAAGGCGGCGCGCGAATCCACGACGGACTTCAGCAAGCACGGCAATTCCGAGCTGGTGCAGTTCTACGGCGCGCTCGTCCCCTTTGCGCGGGCGCAGATGGAGGGCGTATACAAGGGCATTCGGCTCTTCTCCGAGGAGAACAAGGGCAAGCGCCTTGCCATCGGCGGGACGATCATTGTGAATACGCTGATCAGCAAGATCGTCTTGTCGACGCTTCGCGACCTGATGTGGAACGACGAGGAGAAGGAAGCCTACGAGGAGATGAGCGCCTACGAGCGCACCAAGTACGAGCACATCAAGCTCCCGGGGATTGGCATTGTGCGCCTCAAGCGCGCGCAAGACCCGAACGTGCAATTTGCCTCCGCGCTGGGCGAGTTCCTCGCGGACAGTACGACCGGCTTTGAGGGGAGCGACGTTGCGAACCTCGTCGCGATGGCGCGCGAGATCGCCATGGGCATGGTCCCGAGCAAGGACACGATCTTTGACCCATGGTTTGACACGCTGAACAATCGAACCTGGTATGGCGGGCAGATCGAAAGCGCGCGCATGCAAAAGCTGGCCAAGGCAGACCGCTACAAGGAGGACACGCCGGGGCTCTTCCGCGCGCTGGGCAAGATGGGCGGGCTATCCCCCCTGCAATGGGAGCAAGCCTTCCTCAGCTACACCGGGAGCATGGGCACCATTGGCGTGAACACGTTGAAAAAGGGCATCCACTACCTGTTGGAAATCGGTCCTCTCAAGACAGATGAGATGGAGAAAAGACCATTTACAATGATCGGTGCGCGCACTACAATATGTAAAACTCCTCACAGCGCCAGGATAGCTTCTTACCTGGACGCATTCAAAACGGAGGAAACAAAAGGAATCATACGAATCACCCTCTAAGCGCAGGAGATTCTTCATGAGGAAGGGATTCCTCTCGACCCGCCAAACGACGATTCTCAAGAGACTTTTGTCGTGCTATTGGATGCGATCATGGAAAAGGAAGCCGTGTACGCAAATGCGCTCCAAGACGTAGAAATCACGTATCCGTCGCGGCACGACAGCGTTTCCAATCCATGCGACAAAAGCTAAAAATAGCCGCCGAACTGGGCAGGATGGCATATCCATTGGCCTCACTATACGACGGTACTTTTTGACAATCCTAAAACCCCGCGCCAGGGCGATTGATCCAAGGCAACGAGATCGTTGCTTCATGCGTAGGCAGTTGGCACGATGTAATCAAGAGGTGATATGAATGAGAGGGTTAAAAGGAGCAGGCTCGGATGATGTGAAATTCCTGCGTTTTTTTGAAACCGTCCAGCAAGAGGCGGTGAATCAAAGAGGCGTCTTCTTTGCATGCGCTGGAGACGGGCGAGACCTTGTTTTACCAGACTTGGAGGGGGAAGACCTTTCGGGCTGGCTGATCCCTATGGAAATGGCAGGAGTTTTTGAGAAAGAATGGGACATTTCAAATACAGAATCTTTTCTTTGGAAATGGTCTGACTTTTTCTGCTTCGCAGTTTGGGAACTCGACAGTGAAAACAGGATTCGGATTCACTTCGAATAAGCGCGGCACCTTCGGGTGCTTTTTTGATGCAAGAAAGGAGCGTAAGCATTGGCTGAGAGCGCCGTCTGGCGGGTGAAGCACGGGTAAAAAGACTCGTGGATCGGCAGGCAAAGCATGACGCGCTCCTTTGTCTTGCCATAGGAGAAGACCATGCTGTAGGAAATCGTCGTGGCTGGCGGGGGAGGCGCTCATCGGGATGTGACGCGTTGGACGGATCGGACGGGTGAGGGGCGCAACGACGCGTTGCTTGCGCGGCGCGCAGGGGAATGCTATGATCCTTGCGATGGAGGTGAGGACGATGGAAACCAAAGACATCCTCTTCGAGCTGCGAACGAAAAAGGGCCTTTCGCAGGATGAATTGGCTGAGCGGGTGATGGTGACCCGGCAAGCCGTTTCGCGCTGGGAAAACGGAGAGACGGTGCCCAACACCGAGACCCTCAAACGCCTGTCTCAGGTCTTCGATGTGACGATCAACACGCTTCTGGGCGCGCCCCGTCAGCTCATTTGTCAGTGCTGCGGGATGCCGATGGAGGACGGGATCGTCGGGCATGATGCCGACGGCGCGCTCAATGAGGACTATTGCCAGTGGTGCTACGCCGATGGGACGTATACCTACAGCGACATGGACGAGCTGATCGAGGTTTGCGTGAAGAACCTGGTGGAGAAGGGCTTTCCCGAGACCGAGGCGCGCGCCCATTTGAAGGCGACCCTTCCGACGCTGGATTATTGGAAGCGCTATGCGGATCTGGGGGACGACGGCCGATTTGAGCAGTTCAAGGCGCAGTTGATTCGGGAGATCAACGACCTGGGCATCGAGGGTATGCCGAAGCTCACGCGGCTCAGCGCGCTGGTGGGCAGCTATGTCAATCTGGCTTATCCATTGCCCAGCGGCGCGAGCGTGCCGTTCCTCAGCGACCGGACGACCTATCTGGGCTCGCAGCTCCCCTCCGAGGTCGATGGGACGCGATGCTTTGGTGTACTAGCGAACATGGATTTTATCCTGATCTGCACCTACGGGGCGGAGGGGAAGAACCCGGAGCTGCTCCTCTACAAGAAGCGCTGAGAGACCCCACCGCAAGGCATGATCTGTCCCCGAGCGCGGCGCCCTTCCAGAGGGACCGCGCTTTTCTGCGTGATTTTTTGCGGAGGGCGCATGGTCAAAAGCGCGCACGGAGGCTTTCGTTATGCTATACTGAGGTGTCATCACCCTGGTCGCCGATGTCCGAGCAACGGAAGGAGAAGCCCATGCGTTTTGAACCCTTGACGCCTCCCTATGATCCTGCGCTGGCCGATCTGATCCGCCATACGCTGACGGCGCACGATCTCGCCCTTCCCGGCACGGCCTTTGCGGACGAGGGGCTGAACCATTTGAGTGTGTATTATGCCGCAGAGCCGACGCTGCGGCGCTACGAGGTCTTGCTGGACGACGCGGGCGGGCTGCTGGGCGGCGTGGGCATCGCGGAGCTCCCTCAGATCGAGGGCTGTGCCGAGCTGCAAAAGCTCTACCTTCAGCCCACCGCCCGCGGCAGAGGCCTGGGAAGGAAAATGATCGCGCATATCGAGGGCGAAGCCAGCGCGTTGGGTTATCGCAGGATCTACCTGGAGACGCACAGCAACCTGAAAGCCGCGATCCGTCTGTACGAGGCGATGGGCTACCGTCGTGTACCGCGCCCGGACTTTGTCGTGCACAGCGCGATGGATGTCTTCTTTCAAAAGGAGATCTAGCGGGATGGACTTTCGGTCGCAAAGCGCTCGAAGGACGGTGTTCGAATCGGAAGGGCTCAGGGCGAGGAACTGTTGCGCCTTTTGACGGAATTCCACCATAGCTTCCCTCTGTGGTGCCTGTCCGGCTGGTTGCCCAGTGCACTGTCCCGGTTCATCCGGCGCGAGGGCGTATCTTCCATTCGCCTGGACAAAACCGGTCATCGGCTTATTCAACAGCGATCCGAATTACAACGCATCGATCCGCGCGCTCCGCGGGTCTGGCCGGAAGGAACGGAAAGGACGAAGGATGCTCCGTTTTGCGCCCATTTGGGGCGAAGCGGGGCGTCTTTTTTTGTAAAAGCGGGTGCGGCTGTGGCAAGCGTGCGGGCCGAACCGCCTTCCGGTCCTGTCAACACCCGACGGGGGAACGAAGCGATTCCTTCCGGCCTTTTCATCCATGGGGAAAAGCCGAGGGAAGAAAACGGGAAAATGCGAGGGAAAGAAAGGCTAAAAGCGCCGTTTCGATCGATTTCTGTGCATATTGACCATAAAGAATGGCGAGCAGAACCTCGCGAACTGTACGAACGCAGGCCGGTGTCATGCGCTTCATTTCGGATACTCAGGACAAAATGACGGGAAATCATGGGGTAGATTGGGAGGAAAGCGCTTTCCTTGTTTTTCGTTGACAGGAGATTCACAAAAGGCAATAATGAAGCCAATCAAGCAGCGCTGACTGCTATAAGGAGGCAAAAGCCATGAAGAAATTGCTGTCTTTCTTGCTGGTCGCTTCGATGCTGATCTCTGTGTGCATCGCGGCGCAGGCAGATTCCGTCACCCTGAAGGTCTGGGACGGACAGGACGACCAGGAGATCCTCAAGGAGCTCTGCGAGGCGTACGCCGCCGCGCATCCGGAAAACACCTACACCTTTGACTACGGCGTCGTCGGCACGGCCGATGCTTCCGCCCGCTATCTGGAAGATCCGGCCGCCGCTGCGGACGTGTTCATCTTCCCGGACGATCAGCTGATCCGTCTGGTGCAGGCCGACGCCCTCTACGAGGTCACCCGCAACCACGACGAGATCGTGGCCGCCAACAACCAGGGCTCCGTCAATGCCGCGACCTTCCAGGACGTGCTCTACGGCTACCCCGAGACCTCTGACAACGGCTACTTCATGTTCTACGACAAGTCCGTGCTGACCGAAGAGGACGTGAAGACGCTCGACGGCATCCTCGCCGCCGCAGAAAAGGCCGGCAAGCAGTTCAACTTCGACGTGGCCAACGGCTGGTACCTCGCCTCCTTCTTCATCGGCAACGGCTGCGTCATCACCCTCGATGAGAACGGCAACCAGGTCTGCGACTTCAACAGCGAGAAGGGCCTTGCCGTCGCCGAGGCGGTTCAGGCGATGTGCAATCATCCCGCCTTCCTGCCGGGCGATCAGAACATCCTGACCGGCACCATCGGCGAGAGCGTCTGCGCCGGCGTCTGCGGCACCTGGGTTGCCGAGGCGGTCAAGGAGCGCCTGGGCGAGAACTACGCCGCCTGCAAGCTCCCGACCTTCACCTGCAACGGCGAACAGGTCCAGATGGGCTCCTTCGGCGGATGCAAGATCCTGGGCGTCAACACCCAGACCCAGAACCCGGTCGAAGCCATGCAGCTCGCCGAGTTCCTGACCAACGAAGCTTCCCAGCTCCGCCGCTTTGAAGTCCGCGGCTACGGCCCCTCCAACATCGCCGCCGCTCAGAGCGAGGCGGTTTCCTCCGAGCCCGCCCTGGCGGCCCTGGCTGCGCAGAGCGACTACGCGATTACCCAGCTGATCATCGGCGACTTCTGGACGCCCGCCACGGCGTTTGGCAACGAGCTGATCGCCAACGAGCAGAACGACCTGCAGACCCTGCTCAATCAGTGGGTCGAGCAGACGGTCGCCAAGTAAAATAGCCAGCAAGCAAAGGCCGCCAAGATCGCTGGCGGCCTTTCTCTGTGTTGTAGGGGTATTGATGATGAAGCGTTCAAACATGACTCTCTTGCGCGCGCTACGCCAGGGAAACTGGAGCGTGTGGCTCTCCTGCCTGATCATGGGCTTGGGCTGCATGGTCAACGGGCAGCTGATCAAGGGCTTGATTTACCTCGCCCTTGAGGGGCTTTCGCTGCTCTTCTTCTTCGGATTCGGGTGGCAGTATCTGCGCAATTTCCTGACCCTGGGCGAGAGCGCCCAGCGCAAGGTCTGGGACGAGGCGGCGCAGATCTACCGCCGCGTTCCGGGCGACAACAGCATGCTGATCCTGCTCTTTAGCGTGCTGACCCTGGCCGTGGTGGCCGTCACCCTCTACCTTTGGGCGATGAACATCCGCAGCGCGGGCAAGGCCTATCAGCTGAAAAAAGAGGGCAAGCGCATCCCGACCTTCGGTGAAGAGCTTCGCACGCTGGTGGACAGCCGTTTCCACATCACGCTGCTCTTTGCGCCGATGCTGACCCTCACGGCCTTCACGGTGCTTCCGATCCTCTTCATGGTCCTGATCGCCTTCACCAACTTCGATCAGAACCACCAGCCACCCGGAAATCTCTTCACCTGGACCGGCCTGCAGAATGTCACCGACATCTTCCTGGGCAGCGCGACCAAGACCGCGACCTTCCAGGGCATCCTGATCTGGACGATCATCTGGGCGATCTTCGCCACGGCCACCAACTACATCTTCGGCATGCTCCTCGCGCTTCTGATCAACCACAAGGCCGTGAAGTTCAAGAAGATGTGGCGCATCTGGTTCGTCTTCCCGATCGCCATCCCGCAGTTCGTCAGCCTCCTGCTCGTCTCCCGCGCGCTGGAGCCGTCGGGCGCGATCAACGTGCTGCTCATGCAGCTGCACCTGATCAAGACGCCGCTTCCCTTCCTGACCGACCCGATGCTCGCGCGCACGATGGTCATTCTGGTCAACATGTGGATCGGCATCCCCTACACGATGATGACCTTCTCCGGCGTGCTGATGAACATCCCCGAGGAGCTCTACGAGAGCGCCGAGATCGACGGCGCCGGCCCCCTGCGCCGCTTCATCAGCATCACCCTGCCGTACATGAGCTTTGTGACCGCCCCGGCGACGATCACCACCTTCGTCGGAAACATCAACAACTTCAACGTCATCTACCTTCTGACGGCCGGCGGACCGGCCTCCCTGGACTACTATCAGGGCGGCAAGACCGACTTGCTCGTCACCTGGCTCTACAAGCTCACCGTCGACCAGCATGACTATGCGCTGGCTTCCACCATCGGCATCTTCATCTTCATGATCGTCTCCGTGTGCTCCCTGACGGTCTACAACAGATCCGCCGCGGTCCGGAAGGAGGATATGTTCCAATGAAATCCGTAAGCAATGCCCGGACAATCAAGCCCCACATCAATCCCCGCAAGCTGCGCACCTCCATCGGGCTGCACACCCTGCTCACGGTGCTCTCCGTCGTCTGGATGATGCCGGTCTTCTGGCTGATCGTCTCCTCCCTGCGCAAGGAGCCGGGCGCGTACACGCCGTATCTGTGGCCCAAGGCGTTCACCTTCGACAACTACATCCGCCTCTTTACGGACACGCGCCTGTTCAACTTCCCCCGGTGGTTCATGAACACGCTCTTTGTGGCCTGCTGCAGCTGCCTGATCACGACGATCCTCACGCTGATGGTCGCCTACGTCTACTCGCGCCTGCGCTTCCGCAGCCGTCGGACGATTATGAACATCACCCTGGTGCTGGGCATGTTCCCCGGCTTCATGAGCATGATCGCGATCTATCACTTCATGAAGGCCATCGGCCTGGACCAGTCCCTCGCGGCCCTGATCCTCGTCTATTCCGGCGGCGCGGCGCTCAACTACTACATCGCCAAGGGCTTCTTCGACACCATCCCCAAGTCCCTGGACGAGGCGGCGACCATCGACGGCGCGACGAAGAACACGATCTTTTGGCGGATCATCCTGCCCAACTCCAAGCCGATCGTGGTCAACACGGCGATCAACGCGTTCATCGCGCCCTGGGTCGACTTCATCTTCGTCTCCGTCATCATGAAGGACAACTACAACAACTACACGGTCGCCAAGGGTCTGTACACCATGGTCGACAAGGCCAACATCTACCGCTACTACACGGTGTTTTGCGCCGGCTCGGTGATCGTGGCGATCCCGATCGTCCTGCTGTTCATCAAGCTGCAGAAATACTATGTGGCCGGCGTGACCGGCGGCGCGACGAAAGGGTGATGAGCGATGCACTGCGCTTCCATCCTGCATCGTCCGATGAGCGAATACGCCTTTCCGCTGGATGAGCGGCATTTGGTCTTTCGCTTGCGCACGGCACGCGAGGATCTGGCCGAGGTGACCTTCTTCTACGGCGACCGCGCGGACATGGCGGCCGAGCTGACCTTTGTATCCCTCGAGATGCCGCGGGTGCGCCGAGACAAGCTCTACGACTGGTATGAGCTGACGCTGGAGACCGAGTGGCCGCGGATCGCGTATGGATTTTTGCTGGACGACGGGACGGAGACGTGCAGCTATTGCGGCGGAGCGTTCGAGCGGGCTGACGCCCGCATCGAGCGATCCTCGTATTTCCAGTATCCGTACAATCACAAGGCGGATCTGTTCCGGGTGCCCTCCTGGGCGAGGGATGCGGTGGTCTACAACATCTTCCCGGACAGCTTTGCCGACGGGCACAGGCAGCTCTGCGGCCCGGGGCGCACGAAGGCGTGGAAGGGGGATTCCTGCGAGGCTCATCTGGGCGGTACGATCGAGGGCATCCGCAAAAACCTCGACGCGATTGCCCAGCTTGGGTGCAACTGCCTCTACCTCAATCCGCTCTTTGCGGCGGGGGCCTATCATAAGTACGACCTGCTCGACTACGAGCACGTCGACCCCTGCTTCGGCACGGACGCGGAATTTGCCGCGCTGGTGTCCCAGGCACATAGCCTGGGCATCCGGGTCATCATCGACGGCGTGTTCAACCACATGAGCTGGCATCACCCGGCCTTCCGGGATGTGCTCGCGCGCGGAAAGGAATCACCTTATTACGGCTGGTTCTACGATCTTCCCGACCCGCTGACCCTTCCCGAGGAGGGCGAAACGCCGGGCTACGCCTGCTTTGCCTATGTCCCGCAGATGCCCAAGACGGACACCTCGAACGAATCGCTTCGGCAGTACTTCTGCCGGGTCGGCGTTCACTGGATCCGTGAATACCACGTGGACGGCTGGCGGCTGGACGTGGCCAACGAGCTGGACGACGGCTTCCTTCGGGCATTCCGATCGGCAGTCAAGCGGGAGAACCCCGATGCGCTGATCATCGGCGAGGTCTGGGAGAACGCCGAGCACTACATGCACGGCGACATGCTCGACTCTGCGATGAACTACGACTTCCGCAGGTTCTGCATCCAGTTCTTCGCCGAGGGGCGGATGGATGCAGAAGAATTTGATCTGCGGATCAGCTCCCTGCTCATGCGCTACCCGAGCCAGGCACTGCCCTCGCAGCTCAATCTGCTCGACGGCCACGACGTGCCCCGCTTCCTCTCCCTGTGCGGCGAGGATCCGGATCGCATGGAGGCTGCGCTGCTCTTCCAGATGACCTTTCCCGGCATGCCCTGCGTCTTCTACGGCGACGAGCGGGGCATGACCGGTGTGCAGGAGGCGGAATACCGCCGGCCCATGGCATGGGAGAAGACCTCCCCGCTTGAGGCCGTCTATCGCAAGCTGATCCGCCTGCGTCACGATCACCCTGCGCTGAGGCGCGGCGCATTCTCGACGCAAAAGGCCGAGGGGCGTACCTACGATTACGCCCTTTCAGGCGAGGGGGAGACGATTCAGGTCGTCCTGAACCTAGGGCTGAAGGCCATCGAGCTGCGTCCGCATGGCAAAATCCTCTTGCAAAAGGGGTACGACGAGGCTTTGCTTCAGCCCATGGGCTATTGCGTTGTGGAGCGTGAATAAGATGTCGGTCACCATTTACGAGATCGCCCAAAGGGCGGGCGTCTCCATCTCCACCGTCTCCAAGGCGCTCAACGGCAGCTATTCGATCTCCGACGAGACCCGCGAGCGCATCCATCGGATTGCGGAAGAGATGGACTACAAGCCCAACGCCAGAGCGCGCAGCTTTGCGCGCCAGAGAAGTGGCATCATCCTCTTTATCACCGACCTGTATCGAAATGTCGCGTTCGAAAATCCGCACATGTTCGAGGTCATGACCGGGATCACGCAGTATCTGGATGATAAGAACTATTCCATGCTTCTCAAGCAGGTCAGCGCCAAGGACGCGCCGACCGCGATCCGCGACATGATGGTTCAGGAGCAGGCCGACGCGGTGGTCATCCACGGATCCATCCTCAGCAAGCAGCTCATCCACATGCTCACCAACGCGAGCCTGCCCCATCTGGTGATTGGCAGGCCGAGCTTCCCTTCAACCGTCTGCTGGATGGACGTCAACCACGAGCTGGCGGGGCAGAAGGCGGCGTCCTATCTGCTGGACAAGGGCTACCGGCGTGTGACCCTGCTCATGGCCAAGGGGGAGGACGACCCGATCTCCCGCGGCCGACGGGACGGCGTTCGCCAGGTCTTTGAGGAGGAGGAGCTTCCCTTCCAGACGCTGTGCGGGGAGAACGCGGTCGAGGCGGGCTTCTTGCTCACCGAGCAGATCCTCGCCTGGAAATCTCGTCCCGAGGTGCTCCTGTGCACCAACAACCCACTCGCGGTCGGCTGCCTGCAGCGCTTGCGTCAGTCGGGCCTGCGCGTGCCCGAGGACATCGCGGTCATGACCTTCGACAACTACCCCTTCGCCATGATCACCCAGCCCCGGCTGACGGTCATCGAGGCCGACATGTACGATCTGGGCCAGGAGGCCGCGCGCTTCATCCTGCGGAAAATCAAAAAGCCCGAGCTGCAGACGCAGACCTTTTGCACGGTGCCTCGGCTCATCGAGCGCGCCTCAACCTGAGCCCCGCTGAAAGCCAAAGTCAAGGCTACCTCCCGTTTCACACGGGAGGTAGCCTTTGTGTAGGGGAGGGTGGAGCGGCTTCAGCGGCGCTTTTTGCCCTTGGCCTGCCAAGCGAGGACGCCTAGGCCCGACAGGCCGCCCGCGAGCAGGCTGAGCCAGAAGGCGGGATGCGCCATGTCCCCGGTCTGGGGGATCAGGTAGTTGACGATCTTGCCCCCGTGCGTACAGCGGTCGGTCACTCCAGAATGTACTCCGGTGTTGCGATAGCTTGTCTTGTAGCCCTTCATCGGCGTTTCGATCACGTAGTAATCCTGCGCGCTCGAGAGCCAGCATTCATAGCGCCATTCGCGCTCATTGATCTTCATCTTCTTGAAGTCATGGGGATGCTCCGTGCCGTCCTCGTTGTAGAGGGTGAACACGATATCACCTTCTACGCCGCCGATCCATTCCTTCGTGAAGGTGAAGTAGAATTCGTTGGGCGGGGGCGGCGCGTCGTAACGGTTGGTGAACGTGCCCGAATCGTGACCGTCATACGTTGCCGTATACTCGAGCTTTTTGCTGGTCTGGTTGTAGGTGACCGTGACGATCAGGGCAATGGTTTCATCGGAATAGGTCATGTATGGCGTGGGCTGGTTGGGCTTAACTTCGGTGATCGCATAGGTGTAGGTGCCGACGTCGGAGAAGGACAGCGGTGGGAAGGTCGCGTTCTGCCCGGCCTTGGCGGTGGCGTTCGCCGCGTAGCCCGCGGGCAGGGTGGTCGAGCCCGTTCCTGCGATCTGGAAGGCAAAGGTCTCCTCCGGCGCAGGATCGCCGATTAGAGTTTTGGTTATGGTGGGGGTATAAGTGATCGGGTTGGGCTTGCTGTAGACATTGGTGATGGTGGCGCTGTCCTGTCCGTCGTAGGAGGCTTGCGCAAAGAGCTCTCCTGTAACAGGATCGGCGGTGACCAAAATGGCGAGCATCACAGGCGTAGAGGAATACTGCATGTATAAAGTGGGTATCTGAGGACGTACTTCTTCCAGTGTGTAGGTATATGTCCCTGCCTGTGTAAAGGTCAGCGTTTCGAAGCTTGCAATTTCACCTGATTTGGCGTGAGCGGTGCGCGCATATCCGTCCGGAAGGATGGTTGCTCCGGTTGGCGTGAGTTGGAAAGTAAAGGTTTCATCCGGCGCATTCTCCCCAAGGATGATCTTTTGAATCTTGGGGGTATACGCTACGGTATAAGGACTGTTTTCGATGCGCAGTGTGTCGCCGTTGATATAGATATTTTTTGAATAGTCAGGATAATCTCCGAATCGAAAATAATGCTTTGTATCATCGGATTCATATCCGTAAGGAGGGGAGATCTCCTGCAGATAATACTCCTTTCCCTTGATCAGGGTCCAACCGTCCGAGTCCATGTCTCCTCGGATTAGAATGTGACCGTCTGGACCGGTTACGAACTGAATCGGCTGGTTTGCGTGATTTGTTTTTTGATACCAGGATCCCGTTACAGGGTCTTTTGCAAATAGGGCAAAAACAGCGCCTTGGATGGGTGTGAGCAGGTTGTGATTTTTATGTTTGTATATGTTGATTGAGTAAACTTGAGCAGAGCCGCCTCCCGAAAAGCCGACGGTCACCTCGTTTGCCGGCGTCTGTAAGGTATAGTTTAGGAGGTTGGCCGTATTTTGGATCATCACATTTCCCATACCCAGGATAAAGGCGCGATAAGTGATAGTAACGCTTGTTTCGTCCGGAATTTGGAAGATCATATCCTGTCCTTCAAGATCGAGCGTGGATTGGGAGGGGGGATCGATCTCGATGGAGTCCGTATCTACGATGAGGCTTGGAGAGAGCGTGTCCGTCAGCGTCAGACGATCGCTGCTGGGATCGAGATCTCTGGCTCTAGGGTTTACAACCAGCTCATAGACGGCGTACGGCCGCGCATCAGTCCTAGGAATCACCGTTTCAACCAAGCGTTTGATCATGGGATTGTATTCATAGATCGCCGTGGTGCTGGCGGCTCCCATTTGCGCTACAGAAGCGGTGTTGCTCAAGGCAACCGTTCCGGATTCCGAGGCGATGGCTAGGGTCTTGATTTGATCCAGAGCTTGTCGATCCTTGACTTTGAGCAGGTAATGGGCAACATAGGTGGCGTAAGGGGCTTCAAAAGAGGCGTTTTCGGGGAAAGATTGGCTGGCGGGTTGACTTAGGTAGGTATAGCGTACCTTGGGGAGGTCGTCATATCGCATAGACAGGTGAATTCCCGTCTGCGTGGGAGTGATCGTCAAAGGCTGATTGGAGAGGGCATAATTTACCTCTGCGTTTTTGTATTGGAGATGGTTGGCTAGGTTCTGCCCCCTCTCCGTATACGGAACAGATTCCCCCGCCCATTCGAGCAGGCTGGTGTCAAATACATCCTCAATCACCAAGTCTTCTCTTTCCAGCTGATTGAGGCCCTTGATGGTTACGGTATAGTGGAACAAGGGCATGCCATCGGGGGCATCTCCTATGCGGGTGGCGGTTTTTGTGACGGATTTTTGTGTGGGGAAACCATTTTTTGAGTTATAACCAAGCGTTGTCCCATTGGCAGTCAATTCGGCACGGTTAACGTGAGCAAGAACACGGGGGTTGGAATCGCTCATTGCCAGCCAATCTGGATGAACGCGCGTGGAGAGATGGATGATGATCCTGCGCAAAGCCCCTGTCCCGATCAAGCCTGGAGCCGTCTTTGCAGCATCCTGATAGAAGGTCACAGTGACCCGTTTACGGTTGGCAACAGTAGAAGAAATCGGACCGTCGAAGCTTTCTTCTGCAAGAAGGCCGTCGACTGTCAGCGAACCTTCGATGTATTCGTCGGTCATCTGAACGCCGTTGGCGGACTGCGTCGGCAGTAGGTCCGCGAAGGATGCGCTATTGAGCCCGCTAGCCGGGATGATCAGAACGATTTCCCAGTCAATTCGATCCTCCGAAATGGAGAGGGCTCGTTTGGCAATGTTGATCTTCTGCAGAGCACCGGGCGTTATGGACACAGAGGCGTTCCATCCGCCGCCGAGGCTGGATGTTGCGCGATTCTTAAAGTCTGTCTTCCAAAGCAGATCGGTGCCGTCGATTTCCGTGGCATAGGTCAGGTGATACTTGTATGGAGCGGTGTCGCTGGCGGGGACGGCATATGTCCAGCTGCTCTGTGAATAGGCGTGGAGATCTGTCCATGGGATGATTTCGTTTCGTACCGGTGTTCCGGAGGAATCCATCACCTCAACCCTCAGACCTTGCCCTGTGTAGCTCATTTGATTGCGTGAGCCCGGATCGATGGTGTCGCTTATTGTTTGACCGTCCATGGAAACCAATCCATCCTCGTTGGCCCAGATCTCCCACTGGACGGTCCAGCGGCCAGGGGTGCTCTCCTGGACGGACAGAGACCGTTTTCTAAGGGAGGAATACAGGATTTTATTCTGAAAACTTGTAGATGCTGTCACGAGCTGTGGGTGCTCAGTGCTCTTTGCCGAAGCGGTGTTCTTGGTTTCCGCTTCCGTTCCCCAGCCGGTAAGGCCGAGAAAGTCGACCTGTGCGGTGTAGGCAAGATGGAGTGTGTCGCCATTTTGCATGTGGGGAAGGGCGTACGTGAAGCCGTCGCTGGTCAGTGTAGCGTTTCCGTTCGCTGGGATGGGTGGATTGCCAAGGGTCGCTGTTATCCCGTTGGCTGGCTGCAGCGATAGAGCAGTGCCTATGAGTTGATCCGTGATGACGACGCCGCTGTTGGTGCCTATCGAGGTGATGTCCAGGCTGTAATGGATTTGACCATCGCTTTTGAATTGACCTTTTTTGGTAATCTGCAGATCGTGATTTCCGGGAGGCAAGGGTTGGACGGTGACTTGGCTGTGGATGGCAGGTCCCCATGCCATCTCGGTGACACCGGCGTGAAACGATCCGTATAGGCTGATGCGAAATTCTGTGTTGGAGGCGGAAAAGAGGGCGTTCCACGCTTCGAGTGTGTTTTTAGTCGGATCAGCGCTAACGCGAAGCTCGTTGTTGTGTATGCTGTAATCCGCTATTACCTCGTAATGTTGTTGCCCATCCAGGACGTTTATGATCAAGGTGCCTTCGTCATCGGCGGCCGAAAAGCCGGTTGGAAAGGTATAGGTTTTTTCGGCGCCAAACTGTTGCCCCTCAGCATCTTCAGAAAAGGAGAGGGAGAGGTTGTACTGATAGCTCTCGGACACCGTAATCGGCCCATTTAGTGGCTGAGGTGTGCTGTCAATCAGGATGGTACCGGATTGCAAAAAGGGATAGAGCGTATTGGTTGCCAGCGCGATCGAGGACAGGCATAGACAGAGTGCAAAGAGCAGGAAGCTTCTGGGGAGCATCACGAGCACAGGACGGGATGGTTTCATGGTGGATTGCCTCCCTATTTGAATTGAATGCGCAAAAACGATATGTGGAGTAACGGATTATATACCATGAGTTTTACAAAATTATATACCAAAAAACAAGCGGGGGGGATAAATGTAAGAAATAATTAACATTTAAAGGAAACAAAGCGAACGAGAATGGGGCATTCAGAATGAACATGGCGATGTGAAAATCGGATGGATGTGGTCTCTGCATCTTTTCAGGCAACCTGATGTAGATGCGCTCCGTGCGTCGATGCGTCACATGCTCTTCGAAGTTTGAAGACCAAGGCAGAGTCGTACTTGTTCCGGAGAAGGCAGAGGGCGTCCGGCGTTGCCGGTCAATCGAAAAGCGCAAAACATATAATAAATGACATATGAAAATGGAATGAACGACAATAATGTATAATGGATTGACAAAAGTATATAGAAATAATACAATGAATAAAACGGTTCAAGGCAGATTTATTTCGACAAAGGAGGCTTCTTATGACGGGTATTCCTCTGATTCTGGCCTTCGCTGTGGCCATCGTGGTGATGATCCTGCTCATCTCAAGGTTTAAGGTGCATCCCTTCATCTCCATCATGCTGGTTTCCCTGGTCTTTGCCGTCGTGGCAGGGCTTGAGCTGGCGAAGATCCCCGACATCATCGGCGAGGGCTTCTCGGGCACCTTCAAATCCATCGGCATCGTCATCATCCTGGGCGCGCTGGTCGGCACGCTGCTGGAGAAGACGGGCGCGGCGCTGAAGATGGCCGACTGCGTCGTGCGCGCGGTCGGCAAGAAGCACCCGGAGACCGCCATGCTCCTGATGGGCTGGATCGTGTCCATCCCGGTCTTCTGCGACTCGGGCTTTGTGATCCTCAACCCCATCCGCAAGGCGCTGGTCAAGCGCACCGGGCATTCCTCGGTCGCGACCACCGTCGCCCTGAGCATGGGCCTGTACATCTCCCACTGCTTCATCCCGCCGACGCCCGGCCCCATCGCCGCGGCCAATACGCTCTTTGAGCAGGGCGTTCAGCAGGAGGCCAATCTGCTGATGGTCATGCTCGTGGGCGTGGCGGCCTCCATCCTCCCGTTGATCTTCGGCCTGATCTACGCGATCGCCATCGGTAAAAAGGTCCGCGCAAACGACGAGGCCGACGCGGTGGGCGAGGGCGAGGTCGCGCAGACCTACGAAGAGCTGGTTGCCTCCTATGGCCAGCTTCCGGGCGCGTCCCTCTCCTTTGCGCCGATCCTCGTGCCGATCCTGCTGATGGGCCTGGCCTCGGCCATGAGCATGGCGGGGACCGAGATCGCCCTCATCACCTTCCTGGGCAAGCCGATCATGGCGCTGGCCGTGGGCGTCGTCCTGGGCGTCGTCCTGCTCGCGATGGGCGGAAAGCTCGGCGATTTCTACGCGCTGACCAACGACACCCTGCGCGTCACCGGCCCGATCCTCTTTGTCACGGCTGCGGGCGGCGTGCTGGGCAAGGTCATCGCCTCCAGCGACCTGGTCCCCTATATCCAGCAAAACGCGACCAGCCTGAGCTCCATGGGCCTGCTCTTCCCGTTCCTGCTCGCCGCGATCCTCAAGACTGCGCAGGGCTCCTCGACCGTCGCCATCACGACCAGCGCGGGCATCATCGCGCCGCTGCTGCCTGCGCTCGGCTTTGCCACGCCCATGGGCGCGACGCTGGTTACCATCGCCATCGGTGCGGGCGCGATGACCGTCTCCCATGCCAACGACAGCTATTTCTGGGTCGTCACCAACTTCGGCGGCATGCAGACCCAGGACGGCTACCGCACGCAGACGATGGGCACGCTGGTCATCGGCGTCGCCGCGATCCTAAACGTGCTCTTGTTGAGCCTGATCCTGCACTGACCTCCCGCCTCTTGTCGGGCCGCCGCGCTTGCGGCGGCCCTCGTCTGTTGCGAACAAGCCTGGGGCGGTTTTCCTGAAGAATCGAGCGTAAAGGAGATAGGATGAATATGGTACGAAACGACGCAGAGCGCATCATCGCGCAGGCGTTGCGCGCTTCCCTGCCCGACACGGCGGTCGCGGAGGCGCTGGGGCAGATCGACCTGTCGGGTCACGCGCGGGTGCTGCTCGTCGCCATTGGCAAGGCGGCTTGGCAGATGGCCCGCGCTGCGGTGGACGCCCTGGGCGATCGCATCGAGCAGGGCCTGGTCATCACCAAGCATGGGCACGGCATGGGCGAGATCCCGCGCGTCCGCGTCCTGGAGGCGGGGCATCCCGTGCCCGATGAGGACAGCCTTTCGGCGACCGACCGCGCCCTTTCCATGGTTCGCGGGCTGTCCGCGCGCGACGCGATGCTCTTTCTCGTCTCCGGCGGCGGTAGCGCGCTGTTTGAAAAGCCGAAGGTTCGTCTGGAGGAATTGAAGGAGATCACCCAGCAGCTCCTGCGGGCGGGGTGTGGCATCGTGGAGATCAACACGATCCGCAAGCGCCTGAGCGAGGTCAAGGGCGGGCGCTTTGCGCTGGCCTGCGCGCCTGCGCACGTCTACACGGTCGTCCTCTCCGACATCATCGGCGATCCGCTGGACATGATTGCCTCCGGCCCAGCCTACCCCGACGCGTCAACCCGGGAGGACGCGGAGCGGATTCTTCAGCGCTACGGCATTTCGCTTTCTTCGGCGGCACGCGCCGCGCTCTGCGAGGACACGCCCAAGGAGCTGGACAATGTGACGACGATGGTCACCGGCAGCGTCCGCAACCTCTGCCGCGCGGCGGCGGAGACGGCGTGCGAGCTGGGCTATGAGCCGCATATTCTGACAGCCTCGCTGGACTGCGAGGCGCGCGAGGCAGGGCGCTTTCTGGCGGCCATCGCCCGGGATCATCAGCACGCAAGGGTTTCCCATGCCTGGATTGCAGGGGGCGAGACGATCGTCCATGTCCGAGGCAAGGGAAAGGGCGGGCGCAATCAGGAGCTCGCGCTTTCCGCGGCGCTGTTCCTGCAGGGCTGCCGGGACACCTGCATTTTCTCCCTGGGCTCCGACGGCACGGACGGCCCGACCGATGCAGCGGGCGGCATCGTCGATGAACACACCGCAAGCCGCCTGCGAGAGCGGGGGATTGATCCCCTGGCGGCTCTGGAGGACAACGACGCCTATCCCGCGCTCTCCGCGGTCGATGGGCTGATCCTGACTGGCCCCACGGGCACCAACGTCAACGACGTGAGCGTCCTGCTGATCCGACGTTGAGCAGGAGAGAGGACGAAAGAGGGGCGGGCTGATGCGCGACACGCCGCTATAATGACATCAAACGGAGCGATGGCTCCGAGGACATCGAAAGGAAGAGATTCCTATGCGTAAATCTTTGGCTCTCTTGCTGTCGATTGCCATGATGATCCTGGTCGGCGCGGCCTTTGCCGAGGGCAAGCTCTTGGGCTACACCTGCATGGAAGGCACCAACTCCTTCTTCGTCGCGCTCGAAGGTGCGATCCGCGAGATCGTCGAGGCCAATGGCGATCAGTGATTCTCCCACCCGCAGAACAGCAATGATAAGAGCTCGTCCAGATCGAAGACATGATCAGCCGCGGCGTGGTCGCGATGTTCGTTAATCCGGTCGACCGCGACGGCATCATCCCGGGCCTCGATCAGCTCAAGGCGGCGGGCATCCCGATGTTCGGCTTCGACACCGAAGTGGCTGACATGAGCTACCTGGTGACCTACGCCGGTTCCAACAACTACAACGCGGGCTATGTCTGCGGCCTCGACATGGCGGCCAAGCTCCCCGAGGGCGGCGAGGTCATCGTGCTCGACTCCCCGACGATGCAGTCCGTCGTCGACCGCACCGACGGCTTCCTCAAGGCGATCGAAGACTCCGGCGTGCCCTTCACCATCGTCGCCCAGATCGACTCCATGGGCAACCAGGAGCAGGGCAACCTCAACGGCACCGACGCGCTGACCGCCCATCCCAACGCCGTGGCCATCTTCGGCGGCAACGATCCGACTGCCCTGGGCGCATATGCCGCCGCTGAGGCTGCCGGCTCCAAGGCGCTCATCTATGGCGTCGATGGCTCTCCCGACATCAAGGCGCTGATTGCCGAGGGCAAGGTCACCGGCACCGGCGCGCAGTCCCCGATCTCCATCGGAAAGACCATCGCCGAGCTCTACTACAAGACCCTCGCCGGCGAGACGGTCGAGCCCCGCTATCCGATCGACACCTTCATGATCAACTCCGACAACATCGCCGAGTACAACAACGGTGGCTGGCAGTAAGATCGGGCCAACCTCTGATGCGCCGCGCCCAGGGCGGGAGACTGCCCGCAAGGCGGCATGACGATTCGGATTTGTGGCCTTGTTCCTTGCGAACAAGGCCCTTTTCAGGTATAAGAAACGGCGGTGAAAACAGTGAGCGAATTTTTGCTCGAAATGAAGAACATCTCCAAGGAGTTTCCCGGGGTCAAGGCGCTTCAGCGCGTCCACTTCCAGCTCAGGCCGGGGGAAGTCCATGCCCTGCTGGGCGAAAACGGCGCGGGCAAGTCCACGATGATCAAGGTGCTCGGCGGAATCTACAAGGCTGAAGAGGGCGAAATCCTGATTGATGGCAAGCCGGTCACGATCGACAGTGTTCGCGACGCCAGAAACAACGGCATCAACATCATCCATCAGGAGCTGGTGCTGGTTCCGCACATGACCGTCGCCGAGAACATCTTCCTCGGGCGGGAGAAGTCGGGCCCCTTGGGAATCGACGCCGGCGGGATGCTCCGTGAGGCCCAAAAGATGCTCGATCAGTTCGACCTGGGGATTGATGCGGGCGAGCGGATCGTCAATCTCTCCATCGCCCAGCAGCAGATGGTCGAGATCGTCAAGGCCATCTCCTTCAATTGCCGCATCCTCGTCATGGACGAGCCGACCTCTTCCATCTCCGATCGCGAGGTCGACGAGCTCTTTGCGATCATGCGCCGACTGACGCGCGAGGGCGTGGGCATCGTCTACATCTCCCACAAGATGAGCGAACTGGATCAGGTGTGCGACCGGGTGACGGTCCTGCGCGACGGAAGCTATGTCGGCACGCGCGTCGTCTCCCAGACCCCCCGGGAAGAGCTGATTCGCATGATGGTCGGGCGGGAACTCTCGGCCTACTATGTGCGCGACCATGTCGAGGGGACGCCCACCGTCCTGCGCTGCGTCGGGATCGACGACGGCAAGAAAACCCACAAGCGCGTGAAAGACGTCAGCTTTGAGATCCGGCAGGGCGAGATCGTCGGCTTCGCGGGGCTGGTTGGCTCCGGGCGCAGCGAGACGATGCACTGCCTTTTCGGCCTCACGCCCGGCTCTGTTGGCGAGGTCTTCTTGGATGGCAAGAAGGTTGCGATCCACTCCCCGGTCGATGCGATGGCCCATGGCATCAGCTTTGTCCCCGAAGATCGCAAGGTCGAGGGGCTCTACCATGTTCAGTCCGTCCGCTTCAACGCTACCATCGAGGTGCTTGGCCAGTTCATGCGCCGCCTACGCGTCCATGAGGACAGGGAGGCCGAGATCACCCAGCGCTTCATCGACAAGATGAACACGAAGACGCCCTCTCAGCAACAGTCCGTGGGCAATCTCTCCGGCGGCAACCAGCAAAAGGTCATGATCGGACGCTGGCTCGCGACCGATCCCAAGATCCTGATCCTCGATGAGCCGACCCGAGGCGTGGACGTTGGGGCAAAGGCCGAGATCTACGAGATCATGAACGAGCTGACCAAGCAGGGCGTGTCCATCATCATGGTTTCCTCCGAGCTCCCGGAGATCATCAACATGTCCGACCGCGTCTACGTCATGTACGATGGGCGGATCACCGGCTGCATCTCCCACGAGCATCTCAATCAAGAGGAAATCATGAAATTGGCGACCGAGGAATCCGCAGGAGGGGAACTTCAATGAACAAACTGGTCAAGGGCATGAATCAAGCGCTCAAAGGGGCCAAGCGCTATCTTACCGATAACCTGGGCATCCTCATCGCCCTGGTGGCGATGATCCTCTTCCTCTATCTCTATCCGGTGACACACAAGACCTTTCTGACCAAGACGAACATCTTCAACGTTCTGCGGCAGAGCAGCACGAACCTCATGCTGGCCTGCGGCATGACGCTGGTCATCATCCTGGGCGGCATCGACCTGTCCGTCGGATCGATCATCGCGATGAGCGGCGTGCTCGGCGCGGCGGCGGTCGTTTGGGGCGGCATGCCCGAGATCGTCGGCATCCTGGTCGCGATTCTCTCCGGCGTGCTCTTCGGCATGGCCAACGGCCTGGTCATCGCCTACACGAAGATTCCGCCGTTCATCGTCACGCTGGCCTCGATGAACATCGCCAAGGGCATCGCCTACGTCTATTCCGGGGGTAAGCCAATCCGCTGCATGACCGACGGATGGAAATTCTTGGGCGCGGGCTATGTTGGCCCGATCCCCACGCCGGTCATCACCATGACCCTCGTGTTCATCGTCGCCATCCTCTTCCTCAACCGAACGAAGATGGGGCGGCATATTTACGCGGTCGGCGGCAACGGCACGGCGGCAAGGTTCTCCGGCATCGACGTGGCGAAGGTCAAGTTCGCGGTCTTCAGCTTCTCCGGCCTGATGGCAGGCCTTGCGGGCATCACGATCGCCTCCCGGCTTTACTCCGGAACCTGCACCAGCGGAGACGGTGCGGAGATGGACGCGATTGCGGCGGTTGTCGTCGGCGGCACCTCCATGGCGGGCGGCTCGGGCAAGCTGGGTGGCACGCTCATCGGCGTGCTGATCATCGGCATCCTCAACAACGGCCTCAACCTTATGGGCGTCAACTCCGACTGGCAGTACATCATCAAAGGCGCGGTCATCCTGCTGGCGGTCTATGTGGACTTCCTGCGCAGCACGCGGAAAGCCAAGTGAGGTTCTGCCCGGCGGAATGCGCCGCCGGCGGAAATGGGGGAAAGGACATGAAACGCTCCGAGATCAATAGGGCCTTGCGCTGGGCAGAGGAGCTGCTCGATGCGCACGGATGGAAGCTGCCCGATATGGCGTATTGGGACATGGCAAAATGGAAGGCGAACGCCGATCGGCTGGACGTCGTGCGCCGCGTCATGCTGGGCTGGGACATCACAGACTTTGGCCAGGGCGCGTTCGACCGCCTGGGGGCGGTGCTCTATACCGTGCGCAACGGTCTGGTCGAGGATCCCGCGGTCGGCGTGCCCTACTGCGAAAAGCTCATCCTGATGAAGGCCGGGCAGCGCCTGCCCCTGCACTATCACGTCTACAAGACCGAGGACATCATCAACCGAAGAGGCGGCACGCTGGCGCTGGTTTTGTGGAACTGCGACGCGGCGGGCCGGCGCATGGAGACCCCGGTTCAGGTGCGCATGGACGGATTCCTGCAAAGGGCTGCGCCGGGAGAGCCGCTGCTCGTATCTCCGGGCAACTCGGTGACCATCCCGCCCTATCTCGCGCACATCTTCGGCCCGGCCGAGGGTTCGGGCGACTTGATCGTGGGCGAGGTGTCGCGCGTGAACGACGACACGACGGACAATTACTTTCTGGAGCCGACCGCCCGTTTTTCTGAGATTGAGGAGGACGAGGCGATCTTCCGCCCGCTGTGCAACGAACTGCATCGCATCTGAGGTCTTTCCATGAACAGAATCATCGTCGCCGGGCATGTATGCCTCGACATCACGCCGGTCATCCCGCGCCAAGATCGTGCAAGGACGCTCGAACAGATGCTGCCGCCGGGGAAGCTCCTGCTGACCGAGGGCGTGAGCGTGACGGCGGGCGGATGCGTGACCAACACAGGCTTGGCGCTGCGCGCGATGGGGGCGGACGTGAGCCTGATGGGCAAGGTGGGCAACGACCCCTTTGGAGATCTGGTGGCGGACATCTTTGCGCGCCATGGCGCCAAGGGTCTGATCCGAAGCGATCAGAGCGCGACGAGCTATTCGGTCGTGCTGGCCTTTCCGGGGCGCGACCGAAGCATCCTGCACGATCCAGCCGCCAACGACACCTTCTGCGCGGACGATATCCCCGAGGCGGCGCTGGAGGATGCCGCGCTGTTCCACTTCGGCTATCCGCCGCTCATGCGCAGGATGTACGCGCGCGACGGGGAGGAGCTGGTTCGGCTCTTTCAAAGGGTCCGAAGCCACGGAGCGGCGACGAGCCTGGATTTGGCTGCGGTCGATCCTGCGTCCGATGCGGGGAGGGTCGACTGGGCGGCGCTGCTGGCGCGGGTTCTGCCGCAGACGGATTTCTTCGTCCCCAGCTTTGAAGAGCTGTGCTTCATGCTCGATCGGCCGCTCTGGGAGCGACTGAATCGTGGCGGCGATATGACCTTCGCTCTCGATCTGGAGGGCATCGCGCTGCCGCTCGCGCGCAAAGCGCTCGATCTGGGGTGTCGCGCCGTCCTGGTCAAATGCGGGGCTTCCGGCATGGTCTACTGCACAGCGGAAGCCCAGGCGTGGCAGAGGCTTGGCCTGTCCCTCTCGCGGGAGGCTTGGGCGGGGCGCGTCGGCGTCCAGCGCTGCTTCCATGCTCAGACGGTGCAAAGCGCGACCGGCGCGGGCGATTCCGCGATCGCCGCATTTCTGCTCGCCCTCGTCCGGGGGAAGGATCCCGAGGCCTGCGTGCGGCTGGCCGCGGCGCAGGGAGCGCTTGCGGTCACGCGCTTTGATACGCTCGACGCATTGCTGCCGCTGGAGGCGCTCGAGGCCAAAATCGCCGAGGGATGGGCGCTGGACAATTAAGGAGGACATATGCTGGTTAGTCTGAAGGAAATCTTGCAAATCGCAGAAGCGAAGCGGATCGCCATTGGCGCATTCAACGCCTGCAACCTCGAGAGCCTCGAAGGCAACCTGGCAGCCGCTGAGGCACTGGGGCTTCCCGTCATCCTGCAGTTTGCCCAAAGCCACGAGCCTTGGATTCGCCTGAAGCTGCTGGGCCCCGTGATGGTCGCCGCCGCAAAGGAGGCTTCCGTCCCGGTGTGCGTTCATCTGGATCATGGGGTCGATCTGGGCTACCTTCGCCTCGCGCTCGATCTGGGCTTTACGGGGATCATGATGGATGCCTCGACGCGTCCATACGAACACAACGTACAGATGAGCCGCGAGGCGGCAGAGCTGGCACACCGCTACGGCGCTTCCTGCGAAGCCGAGCTGGGGTCGATGGGCGCGCTGGAATCCGGCCTGGGCGATGGGGCAGAAGACCAAACCAAGGTCTACACCGATCCGACCCTCGCCAAGGATTTTGTCGCCCAAACGGGCGTCGACGCGCTGGCCTGCTCCTTCGGAACGACCCACGGAATCTATCTGAAAGCGCCGCGGCTTGATTTCGAGGTCGTGCGCCGGGTTAGAGAGGCGACGGGGAACATTCCGGTGGTCATGCATGGCGGATCGGGCGTCAGCCCGGAGGCATTCCGAGAGGCGATCGCGGCCGGCGTGCGCAAGATCAACTACTTTACCTACATGGACAAAGCCGGAGGCGCCGCGGCCAAGACCGCGATTGAACGCATGGATCGCGCCGGTGCGCCGGTCTTCTTCTCTGCGATTTCGATGGAAGCGCGCCGCGCGATGCAGGAAAACGTGATGACGGCCATGCGTGTCTTCGCGGGGCTGCCCGATTAAGGGGCTTATGCTCGCCCGGGGCAGAAGATCTGCCCCGGGCGGGGGCGTTTCTCGCGCCACGGACGCCTTGACAGCGCCGCGCGCGAGGACGTATAATGCAACAAAGCGATGACGGGAAGAGTAGGTCGACGCGGAGGCCAAGAGAGGATGCGCCAAGGCTGGGAGCGCGTCCGCACGCCGCCCGACCCAAGTGCGCCCCCGAGCCCCTGCCGCGACGCCTGTGCCAAGCGGCGGGCGCTGGCCACGTTACGGCCATCGAGCGGCGTCCTTGGGACGCAAGCAGAGTGGAACCGCGGGAATCCGCCTCTGACGAGGCTTTTTTTTATGGCAAGGAGGAGCAACGATGAAGATCTACAACACCGCCAGCCGCCGCAAGGAGGAGTTCGTTCCGATCCGTGAGGGGCATGTGGGCATCTACTGCTGCGGCCCCACCGTATACAATTTCTTCCACATCGGAAACGCGCGCCCTTTCATCGTCTTCGATACGCTGCGCCGATACTTTGAATACAAGGGCTACGACGTCACCTTTGTGCAGAACTTCACCGACATCGACGACAAGATGATCCGCCGCGCCAACGAAGAGGGGATCACCGTGCGTGCGCTCGCCGATCGCTTCATCGGCGAATACTACAAGGATGCCGACGCGCTGGGCATCGAGCGCGCCTCGGTCAATCCCAAGGCGACTGAGCACATCCGCGAGATCGTCGACCTCGTGCGCGCGCTGGAAGAAAAGGGGCTCGCCTACGCCTGCCCCAACGGCGATGTGTATTACAACACGCAGGCCTTTCCGGAATACGGCAAGCTCAGCGGACAAAATCTCGAGGATCTGGAGAGCGGCGCGCGCGTGGACGTCGATCCCAACAAGCGCCATCCGATGGACTTCGCCCTCTGGAAGGCGCAAAAGCCGGGCGAGCCCGCCTGGGAATCGCCCTGGGGCATGGGCCGTCCGGGCTGGCATATCGAGTGCTCCGCGATGAGCATGAAGTACCTCGGAGAGACCTTTGACATTCACTGCGGCGGCAAGGATCTCGTCTTTCCGCATCACGAGAACGAGATCGCCCAGAGCGAGGGCTGCTCCGGCAAGCCCTTTGTCCACTACTGGATGCACAACGGCTTCATCAACGTCGACAACCAGAAGATGAGCAAGTCCCTGGGCAATTTTTTCACGGTGCGCGACATCGCTGGAGAATTTGACCTGGAGGCCGTGCGCATGTTCATGCTCAGCGCGCACTACCGAAGCCCGATCAACTTCTCCCGCGAGCTCATTGAGCAGGCAAGGGCCTCTCTGGATCGCCTCTACACGGCCAGGGAGCATTATGCGTTTCTGCTGGGTCACGCGGCGGAGAAACAGCCTGCAGAGCGCGAGCTTGCCCTGCGGGAGACGATCGCCGGGGCACGCGCGGCATACGAGCAGGCGATGGACGACGATCTGAACACGGCCGACGCGCTGGGCGCGGTCTTTGAGATGGTTCGCGCGTGCAATCAGGATCTGGACGGGGAAAGCGATGCGCAGACGATCCGCCTGGCGCTGGAGACGCTGGGCGAGCTGACCGGCGTGTGCGGATTGCTCAGGCGAAAGGACGAGCAGGCAGGCGACGAGGTGCAGCGCTTGGTGGATGCACGTGCCACCGCCCGGGCCGAGAAGAACTGGGCGGAATCCGACCGCCTGCGCGACGCCATTGCGGCCCTGGGCTATGCGGTCAAGGACACGAAGCAGGGACAGCAGCTCACGAAAATCGACTGATCGCGGGGATTGTTCCCTTGACAGGACGCCCGCAGAATCCTATAGTGAGATGACGAAAGGGGGAGGACGGATGGAGATGATCCGGGCCTTGTTTGCGGAGCCCGCCGCCGTCCTCGGCACGGCCGTGACGCGGATGATCGCGGTGCTCATCGGCCTGTGCTGCCACGAATGGGGGCATGCCTACGTCGCCCATCTCTGGGGCGACGACACAGCCCGGCGGGCCGGGCGCATGACGCTCAACCCCCTGGCGCACCTGGATCCCGTCGGAACTCTGCTCATGCTCTTTGCCGGCTTCGGCTTTGCCAAGCCCGTCCCGGTCAATCCCTACAACTTCCGAAACCGCCTTCGGGGGGATCTTTGCGTTTCGCTGGCCGGGGTGACGGTCAACATCGCCCTGTTTGTGTTCTTCACCTACCTGACTGCCCTGCTCAGCAGGGCCCTCTGGGTGCGCGAGTTACAGCAGAGCGTGGGTCTCTGGAAGCTGATTTCCTTTGAGTACAACGCGGTCTGGACGATCATCGACGGTACGGCCGGCGCACAGTACGCGGAGCTCTTCGCCCGCGCGTCCCTGCTCCCGATCGTTCGCATCTGTGCCTATGCCTCACTCACCAACCTGAGCCTGGCGGTCTTCAATTTGATCCCGATTCCGCCTCTGGACGGCTATCACGTGGTCAATGACCTGATCTTCCGCGGGCGCATTCATCTCTCGCCCCGCGCGTTTCAGATCGCAATGCTCCTGGTGCTCTTCCTCTCTTGGCGGGGGATCCTAGGGCGTGTGATTTTCGCGGTCGTCTTTCCGGCGCAGCGCCTTCTGCTGCTTCCGCTGGGGGCAAGCTGATGGCGTACGTCGTCTCCCTGCGGCAGTTTTCCGGGCCGCTCGATCTTCTTCTGCACCTGATCCAACAGGCAAAGGTCGACATCAAAGACATCTTCGTCTCCGAGATCACCGAGCAGTATTTGGCCTCCATGCAGGATCTTGGCGATCTGGACATGGACAAGGCCAGCGAATTTCTGGTCATGGCGGCGCTGCTGCTGGAGATCAAGTCCCGCGCCTTGCTGCCCAAGCCCCCCGCGCCAGAGTCCGAGGACGAGGAGTCGCCCGAGGAACAGCTGATTCGCCGCCTGGAGGAGTACAAGCTCTTCAAGGAGAGCGCGGGCCAGATGAAGGCCTTCGAGAGCGCGGCGATGAACGCCTTCACCAAGCTGCCCGAGGAATACCCGCTTCCGCCGCAGACCGTCGAGCTGACCGGTCTGACCCTGGAGGGGCTGGTGCGCGCGCTCGAGCGCATCGTAGAGCGCCGCGCCGTGAGCGACGAGCCGGGGCGGGTGATCCGCTCGATCGTCCGCGAGCGCTACACCGTCGAGGGCTGTGTCGCCAGCTTGATCGAGCGGATCACGCAGGGGCCGACGCTCTTCTCTGCGATCCTCTCCGAGCAGGCGACGCGGGACGAGGTCATCACCTACTTCATGGCCATGCTCGAGCTGCTCAAGCTGGGCCGCATGACGGTCGTTCAGGAAGGCGCTTACGAGGATATTCTGATGATGCCCAAGGAGGAAGACGATGGCTGAGGACGCGCGCACGCAGGAGTTTGTCGATCCGGCGACCCTGTCGGTTCAGGAACGCGCCGGGATCATCGAGGCCATCCTCTTTGTCGCGGGCAACGCGGTCGAAATCGCCGACGTGCAGGCTGCGATGGGGCTGATCCCGCTGGAGATGGAGGAGGCGCTCGCCGCGCTGGAGAACGAGTGCGAGTTTGGCAGGAGGGGCATCCGCCTGCTCCGCTTTGGCGGACATATCCAGCTGGCAACCCGCCAGGACTATGCGCCCTATGTCCAGCGCCTGCTCCAGCCCATCCAGAAGCAGTCGCTCTCTCAGGCGGTCATGGAGACGCTCGCGGTGATCGCCTATCGACAGCCGGTGACCAAGGGCGAAATCGAGCAGATCCGCGGCGTCAAATGCGACTACTCGGTGCAGTCCCTGCAGGCCAAGGGGCTCATCGAGGAACAGGGACGAAGGGAGACGCTTGGAAGGCCGATTCTCTATGGCACGACCGATGCGTTCCTGCGCCACTTTGGCATTGCAGGGCTCGATGAGCTGCCGAAGATCGACTTTGAGCAGATCACAGCGCGCCTGCGCGGCACGGAAGAGACGGTGGAAGACGGGGAGAAACCCGTTTTACCATAATGATCAACGGGAGGGAAAATCCATGAAGAAGTTCTTTGAAGAGTTCAAGACGTTTGCGATGCGCGGAAATGTCGTGGACATGGCGGTCGGCGTCGTCATCGGCGGCGCGTTTGGCAAGATCACGGCTTCCATGGTGGAAGACATCTTTATGCCGATCATCGGCTTGGTGGGCGGCGGCGTCAACTTCAGCGAGTTGGGCATCAAGCTCTCGGAGGAAAGCTCGATCCGCTATGGCAACTTCATTCAGGTCATCATCGACTTCATCCTCGTGGCCTTCTGTATGTTCCTCGTCGTTCGCGCGATGAATGCCTTGAAGAAGCCCGAGCCGCCCAAGAAGGCGCCGCGCTTGTGCCCGTACTGCCGCACCGAGATCGCCGACGACGCGACCCGTTGCCCGCACTGCACGTCCCAGCTCGACAAGTGATTCTCGGGGAGCGAAAAGCCGCTCCCCCTTTTCTTTTTTGGTCCTTTCGCGCCGTGTACGTTCGTCAATGATGTGAGACCGAGTTTCTGAGGGCGCGACAGTCTGCCG
>R15__coassemble_543_pt1 | contig 30191 bp, 31 predicted proteins | sample R15__metabat2_low_PE_033 | metagenome-assembled genome bin R15
ATTCCTTCTAAAACAACACAGCTCTCAAACTGAACTACATGCGCCAGAACGCGCCCCAGCGTTTTGATTCCTTCTAAAACAACACAGCTCTCAAACTGAGGAGCGTTGCTATTTAAACGGCTTGTAAGTTTTGATTCCTTCTAAAACAACACAGCTCTCAAACCGGGCTTTAAACGCGATTTAAAAAGGTAAAGTTTTGATTCCTTCTAAAACAACACAGCTCTCAAACCCCGCATGGCAGGGGAACGGGAGCACGGGCGTTTTGATTCCTTCTAAAACAACACAGCTCTCAAACTATTGCGTTTAAATAGGCAATGCAGACGCCGTTTTGATTCCTTCTAAAACAACACAGCTCTCAAACCTCTGTTTGAGAAACGCCACAACAAAGCATCGCATCGTTTTAGCGGAATCCCACAATTTCATGCCATAATTTCCCCTCCTTCACTGCGCAGCTCGCACAGATCCTGGTCGAGCAGCAGATGTTCCTCGCCCAGCCTGCGTTCCCCCGCCTGCGACTCCACCAGCAGCAGACGCCACTTTTGATAGCGCGCGGTGCGGTAGATTTGATCCATCTCCTCCGGCGTAAACCAGCGCTTGGCCTGTACCAGGACGAGGCACAGGTCGCCGAGGAGCTGGCTGGCGATCGAAAGGCGCTCGATGAGGGCCTCGCAGGGAGAAAGCCCGGTCAGATCGACACCAAAGGCAAACGCCTTGAGCAAGGCGGCGACGTCCTCCTGCTCGCGGAAGGACGTAGGGAAATCGACGCACATCGAAAGCCTCCCCAGCCACGTCCGCAGATTCTGAAAGAGCGACTCCGTCTCCCCGGTCATCTCCTCGCGTGCCGCGCGCAGCAGCTCCGCCTGCAGGCGATGCGCGATCCGCTTCCCTGCGGGCTGGAGATGGACGAAGTCGCGCACGACATGCAGATGCTCGGCGCAGTCGAGGATCTCCCCGTCCCGGGAGAGGACGAGCGCGCCCTGCTCTCCCTCCTCCTGCAGCGCAAGGTCCGTGACGATCGCGCGATAGGCCGCGGGAGACTCGATCGTGAGCACCGAGACGGCGTCCTCGCGCAGGCAGAGGGGCGCGGAAAACAGCGGATGCATCAGCTTCACAGGAACACCGTCCTCTCGTCGCTCTCCAGGATCTCCGTCTGCCGCTCGCCGACGACGTACTCCATCCGAGCATACTGCTTTTCGGTCACGATCATCATCTGGACCAAACCCGCGGGCGGCTTGTGTCGGCGAACCAGATCCATGGTCGCGCTCGCCGCGCCCATGTTGAGCGCGAGCTTGCTGTAGACGCTCTCCTGCATCATGACAAATCCATGGCGCACAAGCTGCCTGCGAAACTGCGCGTAGGCCCTGCGGTCCGCGACACTCGTCACGGGGAGATCGAAAAAGACGATCACGCGCATAAATCTATAGCTCATAGGCAATCAGCCGGATCGCCCCCACGTCCCCCTCGCAAAGCGCCGCAAAGACGCTCTGCGCATAGAGGCGAAGGGCATAGAGCAGCACCTGGCGCTTCCCATCGAAGGTGACCTCGCTGTTGAGCAGACAGACGAGCGCGCGCTTCTCCTCCCGCTCGAACCGCGTGGGATGCATCTGGAGCACAGCTTGGTCGACCATCGGGCGAAGCGGCTCCATCAGATCACACCCGAGATTGAAGGCGTTGAAGGTGTTGTCGTGGCCGATGCCCAGCTGGGTGAGGTAGCCGGCGGCGACGATCTCGCGGTTGAGCGCGGAGAGGATCAGGCTATAGCCGTAATTGAGCGCGTCGTTGACCGGGCAGGGCGTTTCCCGCGTGAAGCCGTCCCCCCAGAGTGCGCGGAAATAGACCTTCGCCGCGATCCCCTCCCGATTGCTTGGATCCCCGGGCAAGAGCTGCTCCAGATAGGAGCTAAGCAGGCTCGCCTCCGCGCATTCCCAGTGGCGGAGCACCGCCCGCTGTCCCGCGATCTTCGCGCGAATCAGCGCGGTCCAGACCGCTTGCTTGGCCGCTTGCTCCCAGGCGATCTGGCGTCGGATGCGTGCGGTCGAGTCATGGCTTCCGGCGCAGGCGACAACCTCCCCCATCGGGTTGCGCGCGCGGTCGCAGAAGATCACCTTGGCGCGGCGTTCGAGCAGCTCGCACAGCGCCGCCATTGTCATGGAGATCGCGGTGCTCTCCAGGATCAGCACGCCAATCTCACTGATGTGGACGCGGCGGGTGTTTTCCAACGAGCGGATGACGAGATAATTCATCCGAAAGTCGATCTTCGCATGCCCCGTCACCACGACCACCCGCCAGCTCATGGCGCGCCGACCGTGCGCAGGTCGATCTCCTCGGTGTAGAGTCCCGTGGGAGACATGCGAACGAGTGAGATTTTTCTTTTATCCGATACTGCACTTCCAATGATAATTCTACCAGATTGCTTTCCCTCGTTCAATGCCGACAAATCTGCTCCGCTCGTTCCACCGGAGAACATGCGCATGAGGTTGAGCAACAAGCGACACTGAATCGCCGGATGCAGGGCGCGGAAGGCCTCTGTCTTTGCGACCAGTGTTTTCACAACGGTCGAGGGAAACAAAACCCGATAACAGTTCAACTGCAGTTTTTGAATCAAAACTTGATAAAGCTCTGCGTTCTGCTGAGCCGTCACCCCGTCGTATGATGTCGGATCCATCTGAATTTTGAGCGCTTGGCAACGCTCTACATATTTGCTCATCGTCTTCACATAGTGCATCCAGGCCGCGGACAGGACGAGCGGGGTTGCGTTGCCAAAGAGAAGGCTGTCTCCCGTGCGCCCGGTGATGTGAATCAGCGCGCCATCCAGACGGAAGAACTCGTGGAATCGGATCTTTGGGATCAGGATGCGCGGTGCATGGAGCCCGAGCCGATCGCGGCAGTAGCCCTCCGGATCGCGCTCGTACCAGCTCTTGTCCATCAAGTAGACCGTCTCGATCGAGCGCACCCGCTTTTTCTTCTTGTCCTCGTGCTCGACCAGGCAGAAAAAGGTCCCCGTCCGCTTGTTATAACCTCCAAACTTCTCGATCGTCATGCGCGGGTCGCTGGTCTTGATCGGCACCTGCCCCTCTCCCTTTGCGACGATCTGCTGCTTGAAAAACTCGCCGGTGCGTTCCTGTGGCATGCGCGTGAGCCGCGCGCTGTTCCTGCCCATCGTCCTGCGCACCACCGCGATGCTCCCGTCCTCCCCCGATCGCCAGGCCATCTCGTCGCCGCGCCGCACGTCGAAATCGAACATGCGGTTGAGGCTGTAGGGCTTCTTCTCTCGGAAGAAGTTGCGCGGATCCCTTGTGAATTTGACGTGGTAGACGTTGCCGACGACGATGTTCAGATAGGCGTCCTTCGCATGATGCAGGTCGTTGACCTCGCGGCATTTGACAAAGAGCGGGTCTTGTCGGCTCTGCTGATTGCGGCAGGCCCAGGCCTGACGGCGTGTCCCGTCCGGCAGCAGGCGCTGATCCTGGCGGAAGGAGGAGACATTGCCCGCCTTGACGTAGACGACCTCCGTCTGCGCCCAGCGCCGGCGCAGCAGCTCTGCGACCAGCTTGCTCGCCTGGCTCGTCTCGACCAGCTGGCGCGCGATGAAGTCGGAAAGCTCGCTCTCGGTAAAGGCCTCGTTCCGGGTGAGGCGCGCGTATTTCTTTTCCCCGATCAGCCCCTTGGTCCGAAGCATCCGCCAGAAACCGCCCATCTTCGCGCGGATCTCCCCGTTGATCGGGTAGACGTCCTGCTTGCCTGCGTTGATCGTCTTCTTGACCAGAACGCGGTTTTCGAGGCTGTCGTCCTTGATCTTGGACTGCGGCCAGATGTGATCGATGTCGTAGAGTGCGTCGAGGCTCGCCAGGTCGATGGTCTCTCCGCTGTAGAGGCACTTGCCCAGCTGCGTGTAGTATAGATAGAGCTTGTCGCGGCGCAGTTCACCCTCCGTTCGTCCCTGGAGTTCCTCGTAGAGCGCAGGCTCTTCCTTGCGGCAGGCCTCGTAGAGGCGCAGCAGGGCGTCCTTGCGCGATACGGTGCGCTCTTTCTTGCCTTCGCCGCGGGTCATCTCAACAAAAACGCGCGCAGGCGGGCAGCCCATCGCCTTTTCGACCTCGGAGAGGATGCTCAGCGTCTGCCGGATCGCGCGGCGCACGCCCGGCGCGGCATAGCTCTCATCCAGCAGGGCATCGAGCTTTTCGTTCCCCACAAGCTTTTGCCGGCGATAGGCTTCCACCTCTTCGATGAAGCGGTACTTCGCGCTGAGCAGCTCCATGAGGTTGTCGTTTGTCTGCCAGAGCGCATCGAGGATGGACATCACCTCGCCCGTCTCGGGATCGACATGGGTGATCTTCGTCAGGAAGGCCTCGGAGAGCCGTCCCCAGCCGCCAAAGGTCGTCCGCTGCGCGAGGGCGTAGCGCTGATCCTCGGGGCTCATCACATCCCCATAGGTCGTCTTGAGCCAGCGCTCGAGCAGCTTTCGATCCTCCCCAAAGAGCGCGATATGGCGGATGATATCCTCCAGGCGCGCCTCGTCCTGCGGGGTTTTCAGCTGTCGGGCAAAGATGATCCAGGGCAACAGGCTCGCGTTCACCGTCGCATCGACGCCGCTGAGCGTATCCCCCCGGGCGATGAGCCCCTCGGCGAGCAGCCAATCTGCGATGCGCTTCTTCGTCACGCGGCGATGCTTCAGGAAGACCTCTTGATAGAGGCGCTGCTTGACCTCGACGGAAATCGCCTCGCCGTTCACCTTCAGCTTGTTGATGGCGTTGAGCACCATGAAGCGGGTGTAGAGCAAGGAGTCCTTGGGCAGAACGTCCTCGCCGATGTAGCTGCACTTGGCGGTCATCCGCCGGATGAAGCGCTCGGCGGATGCGGCCAGATCAACGACGCGCTCGAAATTCCACGGCGTGATCTTCTCGTCCGTGCGGACGATCCAATGGTTCTCCCCGGGGCTTTTGCTGAGCGGCCCGACATAATAGGGAATGCGGAAGCGGAACATCTGCAGGATGCGCTCCTGAAGCGGAAGGCCGCTGGCGTCTGTCTCGTTGAGAAAGGGCAAATGCCGTGCGGCGCGGCGCAGGATGATGCTCAGCTCCTTCTCGTGCAGCTGATGCGGCACAACGCCGTTGTCCTTGCCCGTCTGCTTGGGCAAAAAGCGCCCGCCGGCCAGTTCGTCCGCAATCTGCTTGACCTCCGCCTGCAAAGCGGGGTCCGAATGCCCCTTGAGCCCCTGCTCGAGGATCTTCCTCGCGCCCTTGGCAAAGGCCTCCGCATCACAGCACTTGGCCACGCCATGCCCGCTGTAGGCGACGTAGTTGTCCGGCCCGCTGTCGCGGAACATGCGGTGGCAGGTCTCCTTGCCCAGGCTTCGGCAGAGCGCCTTCAAGCGGCGCAAATCCTCACGATGCCTCTCGTAGATCCGTACCTTTGCTGCACTGAGCGAATCTGCGCCCGCAAGCATCGTCTCCAGGCGGCTGCGGTCGTAGAGCTTCTTGGCCGTGACGACAAAGCGCATCTCCTCCTCAGCCAGCGCGCCCGCAATCGCCTCCAGCTCATCGCCTAAACGAAAGCCCTTCTCCCGCTCGTCGTCCTCGTCTTCGGTGCCAAAGAGCGCATTGGGCGCCACCTTTCCACCGGCGAGCAGGTTCAGGAGCTTGGATTTCATGGGATCGGCCTTGGCGTCCACGCCGGCAGCCTCCTCCAGAGCGCGCTGCTTGCGCTTGACGCCCGCATCTGTGATCATCGCAGCGCGAAATGCCGCCGGGTCCGCGATCGTGAGCCCCTCGTCCCACAGAGAGTACGCCGCCTCGTCCAGCTCCTTCAGGCTCGACTCGAACCCCTGGGCATCCAGATTCATCTCCTCGAAGAGGAAGTGCCCCCGGTTTTTGAGGATGTGATGCACCGCCAGATACAGGAGGCGCACGTCGAAAGCCCGATCCTGGGTCATCAGCGCGTGGCGCAGATGCCAGATCGTTGGGAATTCGCGGTGATAGGCCACGTCGTTGTAGTCCTTGTCGCAAAAGAGGGTATAGCGTCCCGGAAGTTTCGCTCCGTCTGCATCACGCTTGTCTTGCTCCAGAAATTTGCTCTCGCGAAGCCGCTGGAAAAAGGCCGGGTCGATCGCCGCGATCGGCTCCGCAAAGACGTCCTGCAGCCACGAGAGCCGCTGATGACGCCGTTCGATCCTGCGACGCGCAATCCGTTTGCCCCGGCGCTCTTCCGCCTTTTGCGCCTCTTCGAACAGGCGAACGCCCCAGAGCAATTCTCCGCGCCGCCGAATCAGACGATACACCTCGTCCGTGACCGCCCAACCGACCGAATCCGTGCCGATGTCCACGCCGACGAAATACCGCATACGATTTCCTCCAGCCCCTTGACAGGCTCTCTTCCGCATGATACCATGCGGGTGTAAGATTCCTTCTTACAACACAACGCGTTCAAATACGGCTTTGCCACCCCCGCCGGCTTGTCCGGTCTCACAGTGTGTGAGAATACCCGCTTCGGCGGGTTTTTTCTTTGTCCAAATCCGGCGCATTCTGGCATTTATCTTCATTTTAACATAAACAGGCCGCTCTGTCAGCCCGATTCACGTGAGTCCCTGCCTCTTTTCAACGGGATCGGAATCGCGCAAAATCGCCCGCCCCTTCGTTAAGAAAAGGGCGGGATGGATGCAATTGTGCTCACGCGCGCGCCATCCGGGCGAGCACGTCAGCCTCGTCGGGGACGCTGGAGATGCCGCCGTGGTGCTCGGTGGAGAGGCTGGCCGCGGTGCAGGCGAAGCGGACGATCTCGCGCAGCTCGTCCTCGGTGAGCGCCTCGGGGGCCTTCGAGAGGCAAAGGAAGCGGCTCATCGCGCTGCCGCCGAAGATGTCGCCCGCGCCCGTGGTGTCCAGCACGCGGATGCCCGAAGGGCTCTGCACGAGGACGCTGACCTCGCGCGTCGCGGCGTAGGCGCCCTTGGCCCCCAGGGTGACGTAGACCAGGCGCAGGCCGTAGTCCTCCAGGAGCCTCTTGGCGCCCTCCTCCGGGCTCAGCCCCCAGAGGAACTCGACCTCCTCGTCGCTGATCTTCACGATGTCGGCCTGGCGCAAGCTCCACTCGATCGCCTCTGCCGCAGCCGCGTCGCTGGGCCAGAGGGGGCGGCGCAGGTTGGGGTCGAGGCTGATGAGCTTGCCCTTTTGCCGCGCCAGCTCGATGGCCCTGCGGGTCGCGCCGGCGGCGGGCTCGTCGGTGAGCGAGAGGGTGCCGAAGTGGAAGACGCGCGCCTCCTCGATGAGCGAGGCGTCGAGCTGCTCGGGGCGAATACAGGTGTCGGCGCCGGGCTTTCGGCAGAAGGAGAAGTCGCGGTTGCCGCTCTGATCCAGGGAGACGAAGGCCAGCGTCGTAAAGTGGTCGGGGTCGACGCGCACGCCCCGCGTTTGGATGCCCGCCCGCTCCAGGGTCTGAAGGAGCAGTCGGCCGAAGAGGTCCTCGCCGACATTGGCGATCATCGCGGTGGAAAAGCCGTAGCGGGAGAGCGCGGCGAGGAAGTTTCCGGGCGCGCCGCCCGGATTGGCCGCCAGCGTCGGATAGCCCTCCTCATTCACAGAATGGGGCGCAAAGTCGATCAGCAATTCGCCCAGGGCGACGACATCGAGCATAGAAGCCTCCTTTTGTCCTGCACGGACAGGGTTCGTTTTCCTTCTGCCCCTATCCTATCACGCGCCCGACCGTTTGAAAAGCCGAAAAACGCGCCCTGCGACGCGAAAGATTTGACATCCGCGCGCGCCGGACGTATCCTCTTTTTGTCACCCGCACCCGCCCTTTGGAAAGGAACCGCCATGAAGCTCGATCCGATCATCTCCTCCCTGCTCGATACGGACTTCTACAAATTCACGATGAATCAGGCCATGTTCCACAAGCACACCGCCCTGAGCGGCGAATACGACTTCAAATGCCGCAGCCACGCCGTCTTTACCCCGCAAATGCTCGAGGAGATCGACGCGCAGATCGACCACCTCTGCAGCCTGCGCTTTACGCGACAGGAGCTGGATTTTCTGCGTGGCATCCGCTTCATCCAGTCCGACTACGTCGAGTTTCTGCGCCTGTGGCATCCGATCCGGGACTACGTGCAGACCGGGCTCACGGCGCAGGGCGAGCTGAGGATTCGGGTCTGCGGGCCGCTCTTTTCGGCGATGCAGTTCGAAATCTACCTCTTGGAGATCGTCGCCGAGGTCTATTTCCGCCTGCGCCACGACTACGACGCGCTCGAAATCGGCGCGCTGCGGCGGCTTGAGGCGAAGATCGCGGGCTTTGCAGACGGGCGCTACACCTTCCCCTTCGCTGAGTTCGGCTGCCGACGCCGGCTCTCCCGGGCGTGGGAGGAGGTCGTCGTGCGCCGGCTATCCGAACAGACGGGGCATCTGGTCGGCACCTCCAACGTCTGGCTGGCCATGAAGCTCGGCCTGCGCCCGGTCGGCACCTACGCGCACGAGTTCGTGCAGATGTATCAGGCGATCGACTCGATCCCCCTGGCCTACACCAACCACTGCGCGCTCTCCGACTGGTACGACGAGTACCGCGGCGACAACGGCACCGCGCTCACCGACACGCTGACCACCGACCTCTTCTTGCTCGACTTCAACCGCGCGATGGTCAACAACTTCTCCGGCGTGCGCCACGACAGCGGCGATCCCTTCGCCTGGGGCGAGAAGATCCTCGCGCACTACGAACGATACGGCGTGGACACGCGGAGCAAGCAGCTGCTCTTCTCCGACAACCTCGACTTTGACCGGGCGCAGGCGCTCTACGAGCACTTCCGGGAGCGCGCCCAGGTGAGCTTTGGCATCGGCACCTACCTGACCTGCGACACGGACGTGGAACCGCTGAACATCGTCATCAAGCTGCAGAGCGTCAACGGCCGTCCGGTCGCCAAGCTCTCCGACACCCCGGGCAAGTCGATGGCGCGGGACGAGGAATACCTGCGCTATCTGCGCGGGGCGGTCGAATTCCGCCTGGCGCGGGAGGCGCAGGCGCAAAAGGCGCGCCCCTGAACGCCAATCCAAAGAGCGGCTGTGCCCCCGATCTTGCGGGGAGCGCAGCCGCTCTTTGCTGTGTTGTTTGCCTTATCCCAGCGCCACGTCCAGCACCATCATCAGCGCAAAGCCCAGGGCGAAGAAGATCGAGCCCAGGTTGCTGTGCGCGCCGGAGGACATCTCGGGGATCAGCTCCTCGACGACGACGTAGAACATCGCGCCCGCCGCAAAGCTGAGCAGCCAGGGCATGAGCGGCAGGAAGAAGCTCGCCGCCGCGATCATCACCAGCGCGCCGAGCGGCTCGACCGCGCCGGAGAGCACGCCCAGGACGAAGGTCTTGCGCTTGCTGACGCCCTCGGAGAGCAGGGGCATGGAGACGACCGCGCCCTCCGGGAAGTTTTGCAGGGCGATGCCCAGCGCCAGGGCGAGCGCGCCCGTGGCGGAGAGGGCGGCCGATCCGCTGAGCCAGCCGGCGTAGACGATGCCGACCGCCATGCCCTCGGGGATGTTGTGCAGGGTGACCGCCAGCACGAGCTTGGTCGTGCGCCCCAGTCCCCTTGCGGGTCCCTCCTCGGAGAGGTCCGCGTGCATGTGGGGCACGAGCAAATCGAGCACGAGCAGAAAGAGCATGCCCACCAGAAAGCCCAGCGTCGCCGGGAGAAAGGCGAGCCTCCCCCAGCCCTGCGCCATATCCAGCGCGGGCGAGAGCAGGCTGAAGAAGGAGGCGGAGACCATGATGCCCGCCGCAAAGCCGGTCAGGATGCGGGAGAGGCGCTCGCTCATCTGCCCCCGCAGGAAGAAGACGCACGCCGCGCCCAGGCTGGTGCCGACAAAGGGCATCATCACGCCCAGCGCCGTTTGAAGAAGGATGGAATTCATGTACACTGCGTGATCCATTCGATTTTGATTTCCTGTCTGCGGCCCTGGCCGCGGGTTGCATCAGAAGAGGCCGGAGATCCGCCCGTCCTCGTCCACGTCGATGGAGAGCGCCGCGGGCTTCTTGGGCAGGCCGGGCATGGTCATGATCTCGCCGGTCAGCGCGACGACAAAGCCCGCCCCCGCCGAGAGGCGCACCTGGCGCACGGTCAGGGTGAAGCCCTCCGGCGCGCCGACCTTCGTCGGGTCGTCGGAGAAGGAGTACTGCGTCTTGGCGATGCACACCGGCAGCGCGCCGTATCCCTCGCGGCCGAGCCGCTCGAGCTCACGCGCGGCCTCCTTGGAGAATTCGACGCCCGCCGCGCCATAGATGCGCGTGGCGACCGCGCGGATCTTCTCGTCCAGGGGCAGCGCATCCGCATAGGTGAAGGCGAAGCGGCTGGGCTCGTCCATCGCCCGGAGCACCGCGTCGGCCAGCGCCAGGCCGCCCTCGCCGCCCTTGCCCCAGACCTCGCAGGGCGCAAAGCGCGCGTCCTGCTCGCGGCAGCACGCCTCGACGAGCGCGACCTCCGCGTCGGTATCGTCGGTGAAGCGATTGAGCGCGACGACCGCGGGCAGCCCCCAGACGGAGCGCACATTGTGCAGATGGCGGCGCAGGTTGGAAAGGCCGCGGGAGAGCGCCGCGTCGTCGTGGGTCGACAGCTCGGCCTTGCTCTGCCCGCCATGGCTGCGCAGGGCGCGGATGGTCGCGACGATCACGACCGCCGAGGGCGCAAGCCCCGCGAGGCGGCACTTCACGTCGATGAATTTTTCCGCGCCAAGGTCCGCGCCGAAGCCCGCCTCGGTGACCACCACGTCGGCCAGGCGCAGGGCCGTGCGCGTGGCGATCACGGAGTTGCAGCCGTGGGCGATGTTGGCAAAGGGGCCGCCGTGGATCAGCGCGGGCGTGCCCTCCAGGGTCTGCACGAGGTTCGGGTTCATCGCCTGCACCAGCAGCGCGGCGACCGCGCCCTCAGCCTGCAGCGCACCCGCCGTCACCGGGCGGTCGTCGTAGGTTCGGGCGACGACGATGCGCGCGACGCGGCGCTTGAGGTCGGTCAGGCCGTCGGCAAGGCAGAAGACCGCCATGAGCTCGGAGGCCGTGGTGATGTCGAAGCCGTCCTCGCGGGGCACGCCGTTGACCTTGCCGCCCAGGCCGTCGGTGATGTGGCGCAGCTGGCGGTCGTTCATGTCCATGCAGCGGCGGAAGACGATCCGACGGGGGTCGATGCCCAGCGGGTTGCCCTGCTGGAGGCTGTTGTCCAGCAGCGCGGCGATCAGGTTGTTGGCGGCGGTGATCGCGTGGAAGTCGCCGGTGAAGTGCAGGTTGATGTCCTCCATCGGCACGACCTGGGCGTATCCGCCGCCCGCTGCGCCACCCTTCATGCCAAAGACCGGCCCCAGCGAGGGCTCGCGCAGGGCGAGGCAGGCGCGCTTTCCCCGGCGGCGCAGAGCGTCGGCCAGGCCGATGGAAACGGTCGTCTTGCCCTCTCCCGCAGGCGTGGGGTTGATCGCGGTGACCAGCACGAGCTTGCCCGTCATGGGTCGCTCGGCGAGCGCGCGCGCGTCGATCTTGGCCTTCACCCTGCCATAGGGCTCCAGGTATTGCTCGTCCAGGCCCAGGTTCGCGGCGATCTCCGCGATCGGACGCATGGAACAGCGCTGTGCGATTTCGATATCAGTGGGCATACAAAGACCTCCTCTCCTATGCATCGGATTGTAAAGTCCCCGCGCCCATCTGTCAAGCAAGCGCCTTGACGCATGGCCGAGAAATGCCGTACAATGGGAGGACAACGCGCGATATCTCGAACGAGAATTGCAGCAGGAGGAAAAAATGAACAGAAACCAAAGCATCCGCGCCATGACGAGCACCGCCGTGCTCATCGCCGTCCTCTTCATGATGAAGCTCTCGGGCCTGGGCAGCGTCCCGGTCGGCCCGCTGTACATGAGCTTCCTGACCCTTCCGATCGCCCTGGGCGCGATGCTCATCGGGCCGGGCGCCGGCGCGGTGCTGGGCGCGGTCTTCGGCGGGATCAGCTTCTACGACGCCCTGACGGGGCGCTCTGTGATGACGGGCATCTTCTTCCAGACCAGCCCGATCCACACCTTCTTGCTCTGCGTGGGCACGCGCATGCTCATGGGCTATCTCGCGGGGCTTCTCGCAAGGCGCCTGCTGCGCAGAGGGCATCAGCCCTGGCGCTATCTGCTTGGCGCGCTGCTTCCGCCCGTGCTCAACACGCTCCTGTTCATGGGCTACATCGTCCTCTTCTTCTACGGCACGCCCTACGTGCAGGGCCTGGTCGAAAAGCTCGGTGCGGCCAATCCCCTCGCCTTTGTCGTGCTGCTGGTCGGCATGCAGGGCGTGATCGAGGCGGTGTCCGTCTGCCTGGTCGGCGCGGCGCTGACCAAGGCCGTCTCCAAGGTGACCGACCCCTTCCTCAAATGACCCCGAAGCCTGCGCGTTGAATCCGGCTTTATGGACAGCAATCGCCCCTGCCGATGGCAGGGGCGATTTTGCATGGAAAGGGCGTTCTTATCGGCCCAGCGCCGCCGCGCCGATGATGCCCGCGTCGCTGCCCAGCTGCGCCAGGCGAATGTCGGCGTAGGGCATGGCCTTGTAGAGCACGAGGGGGCGCACCGCCTCGCGCACCGCCTCCAGCAGGTAGTCGCCCGCCATGGAGACGCCGCCGCCCAGCACGATGACCTCGGGATCGAGGGTGTTGATGATGTTGACGATGCCGTGCGCCAGGGCGTTCACATAGCCGCGGAAGACGGAAAGCGCCGTCTCGTCGCCCGCCTTGGCGCAGTCGATGACCGTCTTGGCGCTCATCGTCTCCGGATCGCCGCCGCAGGCCGCCATGAGCCCGCTCTCGGGATGGGCCGCGAGCGCGCGGCGTCCCTCGCGGATCAGCGCGGTCGCCGAGGCATAGCGCTCGAAGCAGCCCCGCTTGCCGCAGGTGCAGGGCTCGCCGTCCAGGGCGATGACCGCGTGCCCGATCTCCGAGCCCACGCCATGCGCGCCGGAATAGGGCTTGCCGTCGAGGACGACGCCGCCGCCCACGCCCGTGCCCAGGGTGATGAAGACGCTGGACTTTGCCCCCGCGCTCACGCCCGCGATGCACTCGGCCAGGCCCGCGACGGTCGCGTCGTTGTCCACGGTGATCGGCTTTTGAATCGAGCGCTGCATCTGCGCCACGATCGGCACGTCGTGCCAGCCCAGGTTGGTGCAGAAGGGGATGACGCCGCGCGCGGGATCGTAGATGCCGGGCACGCCGATGCCGATGCGCTCGATCGCATCCATCGGGATGCCCGCGTCTTGCGCGACCCGATGGCACAGGCGCACGATGTCCTCGATGACGGCCTCCGCCCCGCGCTCGGGCAGGGTCGGGGTCGAGCCCTTGGAGAGGATGCGCCCCGCCTCGTCCACCACGCCCGCCTTGATGCCGGTTCCGCCCAGATCCACGCCGATAGAAGTCTTCATGATCGTCCTCCTTTATTCTTCCGGCGCTTCGCTGCGCCATTGCTCCTGGTAGCGTGCGCGGAGCCGGCGTTCCAGCTCCTGGGTCGCGTTGTAGCCCTCTGCGATCAGGTGCCAGCGCCTGGCCGCGATCTCCACGATCGTCGCCAGGCTGCGCCCCGGGCTGACCGGAATTTCCAGCCTGGGTAGGGAGATGCCCAAGATGTCGATGCGCTCCTCCGCGTTGCCCAGCCGATCGTAGGACTTGTCGTCGCGCCACAGGGCGATCGAGATCACCAGGTCGATGCTGCGCGATTCCTCGACCGCGCCGATGCCGTAGATCTTCTTGATGTCCACGATGCCCACGCCGCGCAGCTCCATGAAGTCGCGGATCAGCTCGGGCGCGGAGCCGTAGAGCTTGCTGCCGACCCTGCGAATCTCGACCACGTCGTCGGCCACGAGCTGATGCCCGTGGCGCAGGAGCTCCAGCGCGCACTCGCTCTTGCCCACGCCGCTCTCGCCCGTGATGAGCACGCCCTGGCCGTAGACGTCCATGAGCACGCCGTGCCGGGTCTCGCGCGGGGCGAAGCACTCGGCCAGGTGCATGGTCGCGCGGGCGGAAAAGCTGCTGGTCGCCTCGGCCGTGCCGTAGACCGGAACGCCCGAAAGCCCCGCCTGGCGCAGGAGCGCCTCGGGCGGCGTGAGCGCGCGGGCGATGACCACGCAGGGCACGGGATAGGAGAAAAAGCGCCTGAGGCGCTGCTCGGCGATCTCCGGCTCCAGCGCGGTGAGGTAGGCCATCTCGGTCAGCCCGATGACCTGTACGCGCTCCCCGGAGAAGACGTCGAAATAGCCCGCAAACTGCAGGCCGGGGCGATTGAGATCGGGCACCGAGATGCTGTCGACGTCCTCGCCCAGCGCCGTGCCGATGCGCGTGAGGCCGAGGGCTTCGGAAAATGCCTTGGGGGTCAGGCCCATGCGCCGCCTCCTTTCGTCCTTGGGTCAGATATGCGCCCATTATAGCGCATTTTCGGCCGGGTGACCAGCCCGGGTTTGCGCCTTCTCTTGTCCTTGTCCGCGCAATCGACTATAATGGACCTGGAAACGAACCCAAGGAGGTTTTATGCAGACCGTAAGCGATTTTCTCTCCTTTGTACAAAACAGCCCCACTGCCTACCAGGCGGCGGAGCAGATCGAAGAAGCCCTGCGGGCGGCAGGCTATCGCGCGCTTTGCCAGGGCGAGCCCTTTGACCTCGTTCCCGGCGGCAAGTACTTCCTCGGCCAGGGCGGCTCGGCCGTGATCGCCTTCCGCCTGCCCCAGGGAAGGCCGACCCATTTTCAGATCGTCGCCAGCCACAGCGATTCCCCCAGCTTCAAGCTCAAGTCCCTGCAGGAGCTGCCCTCCCCGGGCGGACTGAGGATGAACGTCGAGGGCTACGGCGGGATGATCCGCGCCAGCTGGATGGATCGCCCCCTGGGCGTGGCGGGACGGCTGATCCTGCGCACCCCGGAGGGGCTTGTCTCCCGGCGCGTCGATCTGGCACGCGACGCCCTGCTCATCCCCAGCCTCGCCATCCACATGAACCGCGAGGTCAACGACGGCCAGGCGCTCAACGCCCAGGTCGACATGCTCCCCCTGGCTGGCCCCGAGGCGCGCGCGGGCTGGCTGAGCGCGCAGCTCGCCCAGGCCGCGTCCTGCCGCCCGGAGGACATCGTAGGACACGACCTCTTCCTCTACAACCGTACGCCCGGCAGCATCTGGGGCGCGGACCGGGCGTACTTCTCCTGCCCGCGCATCGACGACCTGGAGTGCGCCTACACCGCCCTCCTCGCCTTCCTCTCGGCCGCGCCCTCCGAGCACATCGACGTCTACGCGATGCTCGACAACGAGGAGGTCGGCAGCGGCTCGCCCCAGGGCGCGGACTCCTCGCTGATGGCGGGCGTGCTGCGCCGCATCGCCGCCGCGCTGTCCACCGACTACGAGGCGATGCTCGCCACGTCCTTCCTCGTCTCGGCCGACAACGCGCACGCCGTCCACCCCAACCACCCCGAAAAGGCCGACGAACAGCATCGCTGCCGCATGAACGAGGGCATCGTCGTCAAGCACAGCGCCGCCCTCAAGTACACGACCGACGCGCTGAGCGACGCCGTCTTCTCCGAGATCGCCGCCTCCGTCTCCGCCCCGATCCAGCACTTCTGGAATCGTTCCGATATGGCGGGCGGCTCGACGCTGGGCCATCTGCTGTCCAGACACGCGTCCATGAGCGCCGTGGACATCGGCCTGGCCCAGCTGGCCATGCACGCCGCCTACGAGACTGCGGGCACGGCTGACCCCGACTTTATGGTTTCGGCGCTTCGCGCCTTCTATGAGACCGACATCGGCATCACCCCGCGCGGCGCAACGCTGCGCTGACCCTCTTGAAAGGAGATTCTCCATGAAAAAGATCTTTGCCCTGCTCCTGCTCTCCCTGCTGCTGTGCTCCGCCGCGCTGGCCGAGCCGCTCAGCGCCACCTCCCCGACCGGCGCGCCCAGCCTCGCCCTGGCGATGATGGCAAAGGAGCAGCCCGAGCAGTTCACCAGCATCGCCGCAGACGCGATCGCCGCCGAATTTGCGGGAGCCAAGTCCGACTTCCTCGTCGCCCCGATCAACGCGGGCGCCAAGCTCTTTGCCGCGGGCAAGTCGACCTACCGCCTGGCCGCGGTCGTCACCTGGGGCAACCTCTTCTTCGCCTCCCAGCGCCCCGACTTCTCCGCCGAGGCGATGAACGGCCAGGAGGTCGTCCTCTTCGGCGAGAACATGGTCAACGCCTCCGTCGCCCTCGCCGCCCTTGCGGGCAACGGCATTGCGCCCCAGACGGTCTCCTACCTGGGCAGCGCCGCGAACACGCAGGCCCTGCTCCTCTCCGACGCAAGCGCGATCGTGCTGACCGCCGAGCCCGCGCTGAGCGCTGCAAAGATGAAGAACCCGGCGATCACCGCCGTCGCGATGAACGACCTGCTCCTCGGCGCCACCGGCATGCAGGGCTATGCGCAAGCCGGCCTCTTCGTCAAGGGCGAGACCGCCCAGACCCAGCCCGAGGCCGTCGCGACCTTCCTCGCCGCGGCGCAGGCCTCCTGCGAGACCGCGAGCCTCGACCCCGAGGCGCTGGCCAAGGCGGCGGTCGCGCTGGAGATCCTGCCCAATGAAAAGGTCGCGCTCGCCGCGATCCCCGGCTGCGCGATCCGCTATGTCGCCGCGCCCGAGGCGCGCGAGGCCGTCGAGGCGACCGCCGCCATCGACCTGGCCCAGTTCGGCGGCGCCCTGCCGGCGGACGATTTCTACTATGGCGCGAACTAAAGCGCTCCTCTCGCGCGTCCTCGGCGTGCTGCTCGTCGGGCTGCTCATGCAGCTCGCTGGGCATCTGCGAGGCGACGCGCTCGTCTTTCCCGGGGTCGGTGCGATCCTCACGGCCTTCCTGCGCCTGCTCGCCGCCCCCGCGACCTGGAGGATGGTCGGCACGACGCTGCTGCACCTCGTCCTCTCCCTGGGCGTTTCGGCCCTGCTGGGCGTCGCCCTGGGGCTGATCGAGGGGCTCTCCCCCTTCGCGCGCGGCCTGCTCTCCCCGCTGATGGCGCTGCTGCGGTCGATCCCGATGATCGTGCTGGTCGTGGTGATCATGGTGCTCACAAAATACGAGCGCGTTCCGCTGATCGCCACCTGCGCGATCCTCGTCCCCCTGATCTCCGAGGCCGCCTGCGCGGGGTGCCTGGGCATCGAGCCCGAGCTGATCGACGTCTACCGGCTCAACAGCGGGCTGACCCTGCGCGTGATCCTGCGCGTCTATCTGCCGCTGATGGCGGGCTACCTGCGCCAGGCCTGGATCTCGGCGGCGGGCAGTGGGCTCAAGCTCGTGATCTCCTGCGAATACCTCGTGCAGTCGAAGCATTCGCTGGGCAAGGCGATCTACTCGAGCAGCTACTTCAACGAGTTCGCCGACATCTACGCCTATGCGCTGATCATGATCCTGCTCGTCTTTGCTCTGGCCGACCTGCCCACCCTGCTCCTGCGACGCGCGGGCCGGGAAGAAGGGGCGTAAAGCGCCGCTTCCCTCTCCCGTTTTTCCGATTGACAACGGCTCCAGCACGCGCTGGAGCCGTTTTGATATGGCATGGACACATCCCTGGGGGATCACGCATCTTTACGGGGCAAAGGGGGTGTGGTAGAGCGATGCATAGACCCCGCCTTGGGCCAGGAGAGTCTCGTGGTTTCCCTGCTCGACGACGCGTCCGTCCTTCAGGACGAGGATCACGTCGGCCGAACGGATCGTGGAGAGGCGATGGGCGACGATGAAGCTCGTGCGGCCCTTTGTCATCGCGGCAAAGGCGCGCTGGATCTGCATCTCGGTGCGCGTGTCGATGGAGCTGGTCGCCTCATCCAGGATGAGCATCGGCGGCAGGCTGAGCATCAGCCGGGCGATGCACAGCAGCTGCCGCTCGCCCTGGGAGAGCTGCGCGCCGGATTCGGAGAGACGCGTGTCATACCCCTGGGGCATACGCGAGATGAAGCCGTGCGCGTGCGCCGCCCGAGCGGCCTCCTCGATCTGCTGCGGGGTCGCGTCGGGCTTGCCCAGCGCGATGTTCTCGCGGATCGTCCCGGAGCTCAGCCAGGTCTCCTGCAGCACCATGCCGATCGAGCGGCGCAGCGCCGCGCGCGGGATCGCCCGCGTCGAAACCCCGTCCAGGGTGATCGTGCCCGAATCCACCTCGTAAAAGCGCATGAGCAGGTTGATGAGCGTCGTCTTGCCGCTGCCCGTCGGGCCGACGATCGCCACATGCTGGCCCGGAGTGACGCGCAGGGAAAAGTCCTCGATCAGCGGCCGCTCGGGCAGGTAGGAAAAGGAGACGTTCTGAAATTCTATCGCGCCCGCGAGGGGATCGGGCAGCGCCGCCCCCTCGGGATCGGGGGGCATGGCGGGCAGGTCGATCAGCTCGAAGAGCCGCGCCGCGCAGGCCGTCGCGCTCTGCAGCTCGGAGAGCACCGAGGAGATCTCGTTGAAGGGCTTGGTGTACTGGCTCGCGTAGCTGAGGAACGCGGCCAGCGCGCCGACCGTCAGCGTCCCGCGTCCGGCGTAGAGCGCGCCCAGGAGCGCGACGGCAGCATAGACGAGCGCGTTGACGGCGCGGGTCGCGGGGTTGGTCAGCGAGGAGAAGAAGACCGCGCGCAGCGAATCCGCGCGGAGGCGCTCGCTGAGCACGTCGAAGTCTTCCAGCACGCGCGCCTGCCGCCCAAAGGCCGCGACGACCCTCTGCCCGCCGAGGATCTCCTCGACCATCGCGGTCTGCGCGCCCCGGGAGGCGGCCATGCGGCGGGTCATCGCGTAGGTGCGCCGTGCGATGAAGCCAGCGACCGCCAGGGAGAGGGGCGTGAGCAGGGCGACCACCAGCGCGATGGCCGGGGAGAGGCGAATCATGAAGACGAGCGTCCCCACGATGCTCACCACCCCCGTCGCCAGCTGCGCCACGCCCAGCAGCAGGCCATCGGCGAGCGCGTCGGCGTCGGCGATCAGGCGGCTGAGCGTGTCGCCCGAGGGGCGCGCGTCCAGCGTGGCGATCGGCAGGCGCTGTAGATGGGCAAAGGCGCGCTGGCGCAGTTCACGCACGGCCGAAAAGCTCACGCGGTTGCCCAGAAGCGCCTGGGCATAGCCCGTGAGCGACGCGCCCAGGCTGAGCAGGAGGATGCGGCGCAGCAGGGGCGAAAGGGCGGCAAAGTCGACCGTCCCCATCATCGCGTCGATCGCGCGCCCCGCGAGCACCGGCAGATAGAGCGAGAGCAGGCTGGCGAGCGCAGCGAGGAACATGGAGGCGGCGATGCGCCCCCACTGGGGACGCAGATGCGCGATCACGCGCCCCAGCGCGGCGCGATCCCCGGGCTTTGGCTTACGCATGGGCCTCCTCCTCTCCCCCGACCTGACTCTCGTGAATTTCGCGGTAGATCGGGCAGGAATCCAGCAGGGCCTCGTGTTTTCCGTTCCCGACCAGCCGCCCCTCGCTGAGCACGAGGATGCGGTCGGCAAAGCGCACAGAGGTCGTGCGCTGGGAGACGATGAAGGTCGTCGGCGCGAAGGGCAACGCGGAAATCGCGCGGCGCAGGGCCGCTTCGGTCGCATAGTCCAGCGCGGAGGCGGCGTCGTCGAGGATCAGGATGCGCGGCCTGCGGACGAGCGCGCGCGCGATGCACAGGCGCTGGCGCTGTCCGCCGGAGAAGTTGCGCCCGCCCTGCTCGACCCTAGCCGAAAGCCCCTCTGGCTTTTCCCGCACAAACCCTTCGGCCTGCGCTGCGGCCAGCGCCTGCCAGAGCGCCACGTCGTCGGCCTCGCCGCCCCAGCAGAGATTTTCCCGAATCGTGCCCGAGAAGAGCTGAGCGCGCTGGGGCACGACGCCGATCTGCGCGCGCAGCGCATGAAGGGGAAGCGCCTTCACGTCCTGCCCGTCGATGCGTACCGCGCCCGCCGCGTCGTAGAAGCGGGGGATCAGGTTCATGAGGGTCGTCTTGCCGCTGCCCGTTCCGCCGATCACGCCGATCGTCTCGCCCGCCCGCGCGAGGAAGGAAATGCCCTCCAGCGCGGGCGCGGCCGCCCCGGGATAGGTGAAGGACACGCCCTGCATCTCCACCGCCCCTTGCAGCGCTGTCGGGGGCTGATCCCCGTCCCGCTGGGCGGGGCGCAGGCTGAGCGTCTGCTGGATGCGGTCGCCGCAGGCCCAGGCGCGGGTGAGCAGGATGATGAGGTTGGCCATCTTGACCAGCTCCACGAGGATCTGGCCCAGATAGTTGTAGAGTGCGACGATCTGTCCGGTCGTCAGCGTGCCCTGCGAGACGCGGACCGCGCCCCCGGAGAGGAGCAGGACGACGGCGAGGTTGATCACGATGGTCGTCGCCGGCCCCAGCGAAGCCGAGACGCGCCCCGCACGCAGCTGCAGGGCCATGAGCGCGCGCCCGAGCCGCTCAAAGCGCGCCGCCTCGGCCTCCTCCTTGCCAAAGGCGCGCAGCACCCGGACGCCCGCGAGATTTTCGCGCGCGGCGCAGGTCACCTCGTCCAGCTGGCGCTGGGTGCGCCGGTTCATCGGGATGCACAGCAGCAGCAGCGCAAAGACCAGGATGAGCAGAAGGCCGATCGCCCCGGCGAAGAGCAGGCCGCTTTGGCCGTCGATCGCAAAGGCCATCGCCAGCGCGCCAAAGACGACAAAGGGGCTGCGCATCAGAAGGCGCAGGGCCATGTTCAGCCCGTTTTGCACCTGGGTCGCGTCGCTGGTCATGCGCGTGAGCAGGGTCGATTCGCCCAGCGCATCCAGCTCGGCATAGCCCAGGGACTGGATCTTCTCCATCAGCGCGCGGCGAAGGCGAGCCGAGAAGCCGACCGCCGCACGCGCGGCGAAGTACTGTGCCGTTGCGGCCGCGGCAAAGCCGACCAGGGCGAGCAGCACGAGCAGCGACGCCATCCATCCGATGTGCGCCGCGTCGCCCAGCACGATGCCCCGGTCGATAATCGAGGCGATGACCAGCGGCACCGCCAGATCGAAGCCCGCCTCGAGCATCTTGAAGAGGGGGGCGAGCACGGCCTCCCGGGCATAGGGGCGCAGATGGCAAAAGAGCTTGTTCACAGGGACCTCACAAAGACAAAAAAGGGGCTCGCTAGGAGCCCCGAGGGGATGGCCTCGATGAAAAAGCGGGCATTGCCTGCGCAATGCCCGCGGGGATTAGAACTTGAGGCCGTTGACCTTGATGCCGGGGCCCATCGTCGAGGAAATGACGACGCTGCGCAGGTAGATGCCCTTCGCGGCGGCGGGCTTGGCGCGGACGATGGCGGACATCAGCGCGTTGAGGTTCTGGGTCAGCTGCTCGGCGGAGAAGGACTTCTTGCCGATCGGGCAGTGGATGATGGCCTGCTTGTCCAGGCGGTATTCGACCTTACCGGCTTTGATCTCGGCGATGGCCTTGGCCACGTCCATCGTGACCGTACCGCTCTTGGGGTTGGGCATGAGGCCCTTGGGGCCCAGGACGCGGCCCAGACGGCCGACGACGCCCATCATGTTCGGGGTCGCGACGACGACGTCGAAGTCGAACCAGTTCTCGCCCTGGATACGCTGGACGAGCTCCTCGGCGCCGACGTAATCCGCGCCGGCCGCCTCGGCCTCCTTGGCCTGATCGCCCTTGGCGAAGACGAGCACGCGGACGGTCTTGCCGGTGCCGTTGGGCAGCACGACCGCGCCGCGGACCTGCTGGTCGGCCTGACGGGGATCGACGCCCAGGCGGACGGAGACCTCGACGGTCTCGTCGAAGTTCGTCTTGGCGGTCTGGAGCGCCAGCGCGATGGCCTCCTCCGGATCGTAGAGGCGGGTGCGTTCGATGAGCTTGGCGCTCTCGACGTATTTCTTTCCGTGAGTCATTTTTGTTCCTCCTTGTGGTGCAAGCGGCGCGTCGCGCCTTCCACAGTCTCTATCCCCGAGGGGATCGTTTTCACTCCTCGACGGTCACGCCCATGGAGCGGGCGGTGCCCTTCACCATGCTCATCGCGGCCTCGATGCTGCCGGCGTTGAGGTCGGGCATCTTCTTCTCCGCGATCTCGCGAACCTGCGCCTGGGTCAGCTTGCCGACCTTGGTCTTGTTGGGCACGCCGCTGGCGGTCTCGATGCCCAGGGCCTTCTTGATGAGGACCGGGACGGGCGGGGTCTTGGTGATGAAGGTGAAGGAGCGGTCGGAGTAGACGGTGATGACCACGGGGATGATCGTGCCCACGTCATTCTTCGTGCGCTCGTTGAACTCCTTGCAGAAGCCCGGGATGTTGACGCCGTGCTGGCCCAGCGCCGGGCCGATGGGCGGCGCCGGGTTGGCCTTGCCGCCCGGAACCTGGAGCTTGATAAAGCCTGTCACTTTCTTAGCCATGATTGTACCTCCTCAAATTGTGGTGATGCGGAACATCGTTCCTCCCACGTCCACCCGCAGGGCGGGCGGGACAACCGGGACGCGCCCGGAAATCCGTGTGTTTTGCCTCAGAGGCGCTCGACCTCTGCCACGTCCAGCTCCATCATGGTCTTGCGGCCAAAGATCGAGATGGACACCTGCACCTTGTGCTCCTCGGCGAAGACCTTTTCGACCATGCCGATGGCGTTTTCCAGATTGTCCTGCTTGATCCGGACGTTGTCGCCCGGCTCCAGGTCGATGTGGATCGTGCCCTGGCTGCTGATCATATGGGCGTATTCCTCGTCGGTGAGCGGGATCGGCTCCCCTCCCGGCCCCACGAAGCCCGTGACGCCGCGCGTGTTGCGCACAACGTACCAGCTCTCGGTGGTCTTGATCATCTTGACCAGCACATAGCCCGGAAAGATCTTGTGCTGGATGGTGTGCGCCTTGCCGTTGCGGACCTCGACGACCTCTTCGATCGGGACGGTGACGTCCTGGATCAGGTCGCCCATGCCCGTGTTTTCGACGGTCTTGCGCAGGTCGGTCGCGACCTTGTTTTCATAGCCCGAGTAGGTATGGACGACATACCACAGGGCTTTTTCCTCTGCCATCGCCGTGTTCCCCTTCCGTCCGATCAGCGCCCGATGAGGAGCTGAATGAGCGCAGAAGAGCCGAAGTCCAGCGCGCCGACGATGATCGAGAGCACGCCGACAAACGCGATGACGACGAGGGAGTAGTTGACGAGATCCTTGCGGGAAGGCCAGGCGACCTTCCGCAGTTCAGCCGTCATGTTCTTGAAGCGCTTTGCGATGCGGCTGGGCAGGGTGCGCAGCCCATCGAAAAGACGCGCGAAGAACCCCGGCTTGGACTTAACCTGCTTGTTCTCTGGCATCTCTCTCACATCCTTATCCGTCCTGCCGCCGCATCAGCGGGTTTCCTTGTGCACGGTATGCTTCTTGCAGAAACGGCAATACTTGCTGATCTCGATACGATCGGGATCGTTGCGCTTGTTCTTCATCGTATTGTAGTTGCGCTGCTTGCACTCCGTGCAGGCGAGCACGATCTTGACGCGAGCACCAACCTGAGCCATCCTCGGCACCTCCTTCATTGATACAGGCAAAAAACGCCTGTCAAACATGCTGGGACATTGTACAACGCCCCCGCGCGCTTGTCAAGCATTTTTGCGTCAAAAAGTGAAGTTTTCTGCCCCTTCCGCCCGATTTCGCCCGTTTTCGGCGATTTTCGACCTATTACGCTCTGTTTTTCTTGATATTGTTAGGATTTTACGATTCGTCTGCGCGGCGAAGGAGCTTCCGGTAGCTCCCGTCGATGGCAAAGGCCCCCAGGGGCGCGGAAAGGACGATCGAGAGCACCGCGACCGAGAGCACCAGCGCCCCGCAGGGCAGGCCCATGCCCAGGGCGACGCCCCCGATGGCCGCCTGCACGGTCGCCTTGGGCGTGTAGGCGATCATCGCAAAGAGGCGCTCCCTGCGCGACAGCTCCGTCCCCAGCAGGCAGAGCAGCACGCCGAGCATCCGGAAGAGGAGCCCACCGGCGATCAGCCCCGTCGCCCGTCCCCCGACCATCCCCAGCACGCGCAGATCGACCGTCGCGCCGACCAGCACGAAGAGGAAGACCTCCGCGGCGACCCAGAGCTTGTCGTAGCGCGCGCCAAGGCGCGCGGCGGCCTGCGTGCGATGGCGCTGGATGGCCACGCCCATCGTCAAGATCGCGATGAGCGCGGAGAAGGTGATCTGCGTTTTCAGCGCGTCCTCCGCCGCGACCAGCAGAAACGACAGGCAGAGCATCAGCAGGATCTTCACCGTGTCGCGCAGATGCCGTCGGGCAAAGAGCGCCGAGAGCGCGGCCCCCGAGAGACCCCCCAGCACAGCGCCCAGCGCGACGGACACGGGCACGTTCACAAAGCGGACCGCGGAGACGTCGCTGCCCCGCAGCATGCCCAAGAAGGTTGTGAACAGGACGATGACGACCACGTCGTCCACTGAGGCTCCGGCCAGGATCATCTGCGGGACGCCCTGGCGCGTGCCGTAGCCCTCGTCCATCAGGCGCACCATGCGCGGCACGACGACCGCGGGCGAGACTGCCGCCAGGACCGCCCCCAGCAGCGCCGCCTCCAGGCGCGCGAGGCCCAGCAGCCCCGGCGCGAGCCACACGACGCCCAGGATCTCCAGGCACGCGGGCACAAAGCACATGAGCAGCGCGGGCCGCCCCAGCCGCCGAAGCCCCGCAAGATCCAGCCGGAGCCCGGCGCGGGTGAGGATGACGATCAGGGCGATCTTGCGGATCTCCGCGGAGATGGCGAGGATCGAGGCGTCGATCCAGTTCAGCCCGTAGGGGCCCAGCAGGATGCCCGTGGCGAGCATGCCCACCAGCCCCGGCAGACGCAGCCTTTGGCACAGCCCGGACAGAGCCATGCCGACCAAGAGAATCAGCGCAATGCTCAGCAACATGAAAACGCCTCCCAACCGGCGATGAAATCCCCGACAGTATAGCACAGTTTCGGGCGGGGCGGGCAGCAAAAAGCCCCCTTTCGGGGCCTTTTTTGCATGCTTGCGCCGCGCCTCACCGCCCCGCGCAGTCCGTGCAGGAGAGCACGCGCGGGGCAGGCTTTCCGGGGCGGGCGACGCGGGTGACGTCGGCCTCGACCTGCCCATCCGGCGACTTGTAGACGACCAGGGAGAGCAGCAGCTCGTCACCGCCGGAGAGGCGCAGGCGCTTGCGCTGAACCGCGAGCACGCGGCGCTCGTCGCGGGCGGGCGGATAATCCTCGGGCAGGCGGATCTCCCCGCGCGCGGCGAGCAGATGGACGTAGCGATGGACGGTGGCCAGGCTGGAGAGGCCGGTCTGCTCACGGATGCGCCGGGCGGAGGGAAAGCCCTCGCCCGCATCCTCGTGCCGGCGCACACAGGCGAGCACCTTGGCCAGCGCCTGCTCGCGGAAGGCCTCGCGCGCGCTTCGATCCATCTCATCCCTCCCCGCTTCGGCGCTCGACAAACCAGCGGCCCGGGCAGGCGAGCGCCTCGTCCCGCTCGAAAAAGAGGTAGGTTTCCCGCCCGCCGATGCGCACGGTGTAGCGGTCGCCGTGCCCCCCGGCCTTGGCGGCCTGGGCGGGGCGCACCGAGAGGACGCGGTCGATGGGATAGACCTGCCCGTCCTCCCAGCGGATCGCGCGGGGCAGCATGCGCCCCTGCGGCGTGAAGGCGACCTGCACGCTGACGTAGACCTTGGTGGACATAGGCACCTCCTCAGGGCGCGAGCAGCCCCTCGGCGTAGAGCTCCTGCAGCACGCGCAGGCGCTCGCGGTCGGGGCGCATGGACGAGGTGACCGCCCCCAGCACGCGCCCGACACAGCGGATCGGCATGCCCTCCTCGGGGCGGATCACGGGGTAGTCGGGGTTGTGCGGGTGCAGGCCGTCGGGGCGGTATTCCTTGACCGTGCCCTGCCCGTCGAGCACGAAGATGCCGATCTCGCCGGGGCGGATCTCCTGGCTGTATCGCACGAGCAGATCCTGCCCGTCGCAAAAGGTCGGCTCCATCGAGTCGCCGGTGACGGTGATGATCGCGTCGGCGCCGCGCGTCTCCGGCGTGTCGGGCAGGAAGAAGGGCTCTCCCCCGCCGTCGCCAAAGAGCTCTGTGCCGCTGCCGGCGCAGACCCGGTCGTAGAGCCTCGGGCGCACGCGCCAGGCGTTCAGGCATTCCTCGCGCAGGGCAGCGGCCGCGTTGTCGAGCATCGCGCGCATCAGGCTGCAGACGTTGGCCCGGTCGAGCGGGCCGAGGCGGCGATAGAGCCCCAGGGCCTGGCGTTCGCCCTCGGGCAGGAGCGCCTCCCGGGCGGAGAAGCCGTAGAGCTCGTTGGGCGTCGCGCCCAGCAGCTCGCACAGGGGCACGAGCAGCGCGTGCCCGGGAAAGGAGACGCCCGTCTCCCAGTTGGTGATCGAGGACTTGGACACGCCCAGAGCCTTGGCTAGGGCGGCCGTGCCCAGGCCCCTTTGCCGGCGGCAGGCGCGAAGACGGGCGGCGAAGCCGCCGCGCGCGATGGACTGAGCCATGATTTCACCTCCCAATGTTCTGCGTCTAGGATAGCACAAGATTCTTGTTCTTTCAAGAGGCTTTGGGAGATTCTCACTCCGTCCCAATTTCAGAAAATAAGCGTTTAATCTATGAAAAAGGCGACCCTTCGATCGCGAACGCCTGGCGAACGGGGATTGAAAGCGCACAAGATTCTGGTGTATCCTTGCGCCGAGGGGGGAGAACATGATTTTGCACTGCGATTGCAACTGCTTTTACGCCTCGGTGGAGATGTGCGAAAATCCGAGCCTGCGGGGGAAGAAAGTCGCGGTCTGCGGCTCGACGGAGAACCGGCACGGCATCGTGCTCACCGCGTCCTACCCGGCCAAGCGCTGCGGGATTCGCACGGGCATGACCAACGGGGAGGCGAAGGCGCTCTGCCCGGATCTGATCATGGTGCCGCCGCGCTACGAGCTCTACCTGCGCTACTCGCGCGACGTCGCCGCGATCCTGCGCCAATACAGCGACCTGGTCGAGCCCTACGGCATGGACGAAAACTGGCTCTGCCTGCCGGGCGAGCGGGATGTGGCAGGCGCGGGCGCGGCGCTGGCCGAGACGCTCCGGCGGCGCATGCGCGAGGAGATCGGGATCACCGTCTCCATCGGCGTGTCGTTCAACAAGGTCTTCGCCAAGCTCGGCTCGGACATGAAAAAGCCCGACGCACAGACGATCCTCACCCGCGAGAACTACCGCGAGCGCGTCTGGCCCCTGCCCGCGTCCGACCTGCTCTGGGTGGGGCGCGCGACGGCGCGAAAGCTCGCCCTGCGCGGCGTACAGACGATCGGGGAGCTGGCCGCCGTGCCGCCCGAGCGCCTGCGCAGCTGGTTCGGGGTCAACGGGCTGATGCTCTGGCGCTACGCGAACGGCCTGGACGACGCGCGCGTCGCACCGCAGGACTACAGCGCACCCATCCTCTCCGTGGGGCATGGCACGACCTGCCGCTGCGACCTGCACGAGAACCGCGAGGTCTGGCAGGTGCTCTATGCGCTGAGCCAGGACGTCGGCCACCGCCTGCGCCAGGCCAAGCTGCTGGCGCGGGGCGTTCAGGTCGCCGTGCGCGACGATCTGCTGGACTGGCGGCAGGTTCAGGCCCCACTCCCCGCGCCAAGCCGGAGCCCGCTGGAGCTCTCCCAGGCCGCATTCGACCTCTTTCGCGCGCGCTACGGCTGGTTTCGGCCGATCCGGGCGCTGACGATCCGGGGCATCCAGCTCACCGGAGAGGCGGCGCCGATGCAGCTCGACTTCTGGCAGGACGCGGAGCGGCGCGCGCGCCAGCGGCGGCTGGACGACGCGGTGGACGAGCTGCGCCGGCGCTTCGGGGCGGGCGCGATCCGCGCGGCCTCGCTGATGGGCGAGGGGCTTCTGGCACAAGACCGCTGTGAGATCGTCCCCATCCCGGGGATGATGGTGCGATGAGGGAAGGGGGAAGGAAGATGGAAGAGACGCGCAAACGGCGACGGCCGACGCCCGAGCAGGGCACGGACGTGCTCGCGGTCCTCTGGGCGATCACCAGCCGGGGCAACCACGCGGAGGTGCGCCAGCGGGACGGACGGCTGATCGTCTACGAGGTCAAAAAACAGATCGCCGCCGGGCAATAGGGTCCGGCGAAGGGCCAAATGGGGCCGGTGAACCGAGCGGTTCACCGGCCCCATTGCGTCGCTTCGGGCGATCGGATGGACAAAACGAGAAGAAGAAAGGAAGTCGGAACATGAACCGGAACGACATGCGCAGCCTGCCCCGGGGGATGGACGGGGAACGAAGGGACGAGGAAAGGGGGGGACGAGGCGGAATGTGCGACCTGTGTTTGCGCTTCCCCTGCCGCACGGGCTGCCCGAATCGGGAGGCGCCGGAGGTGCGGGTATGCGACCTGTGCGGCGAGCCGATCCTGCGCGGCGACCGGATGCTGCGCCTGCCGGGGCTCTTTGTGTGCGAGGCCTGCGGGGCGCTGCCCTGCCGCGAGATCTGGCCGGAGATCGGCGGCTGGGAAGAGGACGCCCACCCGCCCCTTTGCGACGAGGAGGACTGAGCAGGATGCGGGCACAGCTCTCGGGCGAGGCGCAGGAGGCGGCACAGATCCTCGCCCGCGCGCAGGACCTGCGGCGGCTTGCCGCGCTGCTGCGCGAGGAGATCGCCGCGCGCCATCTGCGCCTGGAAGGATGCGCCGCGCGCTTTATGACGGGCGGCCTGCGTCCAGAGGAGCGCGAGGCCGAGGAAGTGCGCCTGATCGCGCTGCGCGCGCGTAGGGCGGCGTGCATCGAGGCCCTGACCCGGCAGGAGCGCACGCTCGAGCGCGCCCTCTTTCGCCTCGCGCCGAGGGACTGCCTGCTGCTCGAGCTGCGCTGGCGGCGGGGGATGCGCTGGGAAGAGATCGCGCGCCGCCTGTACGTCTCCGAGCGCACCGCCCGAAGGGGGCACGTCCCCGCCCTGCGCGCCTTCTACGCGGCGTGGACGGAGGAATGCGGGGCGCAGGAAGGAGACCCATCCGCCGAGCAAGCAGAGCGCCAGAGCCCCTAGGCATTGGGGATACCGGGCATGCAAAACGGGGCGCTGCGTGCAGCGCCCCGCGATGGGGTGGATCTTACTTGATCTCGACGGTCGCGCCAGCCTCGGCGAGCTTGGCCTTCATGGCCTCGGCTTCTTCCTTGGAGACGGCTTCCTTCAGGGTCTTGGGCGCGCCCTCGACCAGGTCCTTGGCTTCCTTCAGGCCCAGGCCGGAGACGACCTCGCGGACAGCCTTGATGACGGCGACCTTCTTGGCGGCGTCGAAGCCGGTGAGCACGACGTCGAACTCGGTCTTCTCCTCGGCAGCGGCCGGGGCGGCAGCACCGCCGGCAGCGGCGGCGACGGGGGCGGCGGCGGTCACGCCGAACTTCTCTTCGAGCGCCTTGACCAGCTCGCTGGCCTGCAGCAGGGTGAGGCCTTCAATCGCGGATACGATCTCGTTGATTTCCATGAAATTTTCCTCCAAATTTGATGTTGAGCGGGCTCATGCGGCCCCTGGATTACTGCTCTTGGGATTCGGCCTTCTTGTCGGCGATCGCCTTGATGACAAACGCCAGCGCGGTGGCCTGGGAGTTGAGCGCGCCCATGATCTTGGCGATGAGCTGCTCGCGGGGCAGGATGTCGGCCAGCGCGCGGATATCTTCCACGCTCTGCGCGGCGCCATCCATGTAGCCGCCCTTGATGGTCAGCGCCGGGGTCTTCTTCTCCTTCTCGGCGGCCGCGATGAACTCTTTGATGAGCTTGGGGCCGGAGATCGGGTCGCTGTTGCTGAAGATGTAGGCGTTGGTGCCCTCGAGGAGCTCCTGGCTCAGCTCGATGCCCTTGTTTTGCATCGCGCGGCGCACCAGGGTGTTCTTGAGGACGCAGTAATCGACGCCGGCCGCGCGGCACTTGGCGCGCAGGGCGGTGATGGCCTCGACCGACAGCGCCTTGTACTCGACGATGGTGATGGACTGCGCCTTCTCGATCTTCTCCTCGATCTCGGAGACGATGACCTTCTTGGCTTCCAGATTGTTGGACATGGTATTTCCTCCTTTCCGAATTCCTTCGGAAAAGAAAACCCCTGCGCAGGGCGCAGGGGCAATTTATCAAAAGCCTCGCGCCTCGGCCGGCGCTTTCGCATTGTCCCGACGGGACCGGCTGTCTATGGCACAGAAATCTTCAATTCACGCGAGATAGTATACCCGCTTTCAGACGCAAAGTCAAGCAAAATCTTCAACTTTCAGCGCATTCTGTGTGTAAGAGTACAATTGATGTGAGACCGAAAGGGTAACAAAAAGCGACTGAGTC